>Ga0123352_10007722_pt1 | contig 16637 bp, 14 predicted proteins | sample TergutLab28metaG_FD_89700 | JGI IMG/M metagenome (GOLD analysis project Ga0123352, IMG submission 89700) | Labiotermes labralis P1 segment gut microbial communities from Petit-Saut dam, French Guiana - Lab288 P1 | ecosystem: Host-associated > Arthropoda: Insects > Digestive system > Gut ... | reverse complement strand
GATCAGTTAAGTTTTAAGAAGCTACTTTATCTGCACGTTTGGTCGAGGCACTGCGCTACAAGCCGGAAGGTCGCGGGTTCGATTCCCGATGGTGTCATTGGACTTTTTCATTGACATAATCCTTCCGGCCGCACTATGGCCTTGGGGTCGACTCAGCCTTTAACAGAAATGAGTACCAGGAATATTTCCTGGGAGTAAAGGCGGCCGGTGCGTAGGGCTGACAAACTTAACACCTTCTTGTGCCGATTGTCTTGAAATCTGGGAGCCTCAACCTCCTGGAACCCTCAGGGCCTGTCGAGGCCTGTACAGGGATTACTTTACATTATCTTCACGTACCTTTTATTACATGCAAGACTTTGATATGGTGATATTCTGTTCTACCGTCTATTTTTTTTTGTGTTTATCGATATCTTGTTTATTTATTTGTAGCATCGCATGACGTCCGTTAGACTCATTATTTCAGATGCACGTTTGCTGGATATGCCGATAGTCTTTCTACAGTTCCAGTAGCCTTGCAGTATTCAAAGTCATACAGTTAAGTCCATCATTGCCACATATCAAATGCATGTCATGCATAACGTTTTCCCTTTTTTCCCCGTCTGTCTTTAAATTTACACTGAATGATGCCCGTTTCTTCTCGAGCAAGAAATGAGTCCGTCTGTGTAAAATTCATGTGCCAAAAATGAAGTAAACGTGTTGTGAGGGAGCCGTAACAAAGTGTAGTGTGTTCTGGACGTATTTTCCGTTCTAGTATAGCAAGCACCAAACTCCATTGCAACCATTGCAGTCAACAGAACACATACAAGCAGAAATAATTCTGTGTGCTCAGGGCGACATATCGAGAATCCAGCAAATGTAGTAAGGCTGATGCGAATTAATATTACGTTTTAGAACGAAGCAGCGGAAGCGGTGCAGCGACCCCCGGTGGCGTGAGGGGGAGGTTGGAGAGATGCAGTTGTGAGCGAACCTACAGCTACATTGGCCGCCACGGAATCCAAAGCTCTCATCGCATCTTTTCTCTTGCTTTTTTGGGGGCTAGTAAACAACAGAAATGCCCCCCTCTGCCCTCTCCATTCCCCTCCACCCTCAAACCCCACTCAGTACAAATATACTACAGTATTGATTTATCCCCTCCCCCCCTCCATTTCGTGACTACTGCACAGAAAAATATTACACGAAGTGTTCTTGCTCTCATCCAACACCGTTTTCTTTCTTTTTTAAGGGTTGAAACTATGGCTGACACGAACCAGAGGGGTGTTGTTTTCAGGGTAGTTATAAGAGTAGACGAAAGAGGGGGGATGAATAAAAAGGCTTCGTATACGAGGGCACGTGCCCGCACCCCTAGGAAAATCCTTACACCCTTCCATTTTATATCGCCTCCCTTGCTTACTGTCGGGCGAAGAAGGGTGATTTTTTTGACAATTTCAATGCTGCAGCTAACAGCAGATACAGGCCCGACTGTCAGAGGAAACATGCTGCCTGTGTGTGTGTGTGTGTGTGTGTGTGTGTGGTTGTTGATTGTAGCGTTGCGTAGGGTCCGCCTCCTGTATACAGTGGCTAGATGAATTGTAAACAGTCCCAGGAGCGAGCGTCAGCGAGGAAGCCAAGCAACTGCTGTACTTGTGTTAAGAGATAGGGGAATCAGTGAGCGAACGAGCGAGCGAGTGTGAAACGCACACACAACCAAGGAGGCAGATGCTAACTGCGAGCAGTTGCTTCGCCGTAATATAACCAACAGTGTGTGATAAGTGATTGGAATGGAAGTACGCGGATGTGTAGGCGTACGTTGTTGCAAGAGATTTCGATCATATTAAAATGGAAGTGGTAGTGATCCATTGTAGTGTAAGTGATGACATGGCGGGGACAACTCGCTTCTCGTGACCTAGTGAACAGTGATCGATAATCAGGCATCTGTTTGTTGTTATAACCTCTTGCTACGCATCATCGCAGCCAAACGTAAGTGGTTCGGTCGTTTCGACCATTTCATTTCTACTTAGTATTTGTTCTGCTATGATTGTGTCCGCTTCTATACAGACCCTGCCCCCTCAACCTAGCCGAGAATTGTACTGTTTTGCGCTGCCATCTGGACTTCTGTTTTTTGTCTTTTAATCTTAAGATCGCGACGACTGCTTGCTGCTTGCTATTCGGCATGCTGCATAATTTGACAGTGTACAGTGCGCATGATGTTGTGGCAGTTAAAACTGAGAATGTATTGCAGGTCGCCAATTAGTTGTTATCATTCCTCTTCTCTGCTGTCCGGCAGACCTCGTGGTCTCTTACTTTCTGTCCGGCCGAATTGTGGAATATTAAAGTAAAAACCTTCCGCGCGTTTCCCAATTCATCGTTCCTCATTTGACTGCACTAAGATGCACGTAGTTTGTAGAAACAACAGATTTGTAAAGCAGAAAAGGACATTACTGTATTCTAGCGCGTACGCCGTGTGGTTTGGTTATACGTACCAGTGTTTGGAACAGTTGTACCCTGAAGAAGGAGGCAGCATGCTCCTCCGAAACTTTGATGCGTACCTTTAAAAGTACCATGGTATCACATACCGTAAGACAGCCGTGTTCGTAGTTGAAACTCTTGGAAGGAATTGCTTTGAGTAATACAAGAAACCGAGTGTCACAGAATTTTCTGAGTGAACAGAGGATATTTGTAATTTCATTTTTTGGGGTGTGGGGAGAAGGGGAAAGAAAAACTGCCGTGTAGGTTACTTGGACGGTGTGAATGTAAACGAATTGTATCAGTTCTGAATGAAACTCTGGCGTGCTGAGTGTAAGGAAACCCATTGGTAAGAATCAGAAGTGACTTTTATCAGGCCTACAAGAAATCCGAAAAGTTGTAACGCGTAACCTGGAGCAGCGGTGTGTCGTGTGTGTTCAAGGGCTTGTTCCATCCGCTTTCCGGACTCGCAATTACGACAAAGAAGTGTTCACAGAATGGAACAGGCATTTCACTGTTATGTTTGGTGGGACGGTAGAACGGGTAGCCTGAACTACGAGATGCATAACTCGTACTGTCTGTGTAGTGTTGTGGCAGGGTAATGAAACCAGTAAACAAGAGATGGAGAGGGTAGGTTTTGCACATGGGGAAGTGATAAGTTCGTAAACAGAACTTGGTCTGGAAACCTGTAGGGATGATACCAGTGAAACGGCGTTTTCTTAGATGGAAACATAATTGTGAAATTGGTACGAGATCAGAAGGGATTGAGGGTCTGGATTGAAATAAACGGGCTCAGAACCCGGTCAAGTGGCACTTGTTTGTAGGCTTGGCAAAAGAACTGCTGGATTCCATGAAATCAGACGAGCTGAAGAGTTATACACTGAAAAGAAGACCCTACGAAATGGGATTTGTTGTTAGTTTGCTTATCTGTTGTCTGTTTGTCTGTTACACTTTAATGTCTCTGCTCTTTGATAGATCCTCAGATATTCTCTGACAAGCTGAAGATCGTATTTATACGTTGGCGAAAACTTGGTAATTAATTATAATTAATAATTAACACCAGTGCAGCTGGTAAAGAATGTTTAAATAAACTAATAACCAACGCAGGGTGGCGGAACACAGCGAATGCGTACATTCTAGTCGACTTCTCGCTGCTTCGAAGTGTGTAGCTAAGTGTTCGACTTATTTCACGATCATGTGGATCGTACACCAGCAGCAGTATGCAAGTGGGCAAGAACAATAAATGCTTACGCAGCACTGGTGGCTGTAGGTGTGTCTGTCTTCCAAGTAATGTGGCCTTTTCTCTTGAAAACGTAATGGGCAGCGTTCTCAGAATTTCGTAAAGCCAAGTCTTGTGAAAAAATGCATTGGAAATTGCGCAAAAGACGACAAAAATCAACTTAAAGTTAAGAATGATGCACTTGTGACATATGTAATTCACTGCGCGTACTGCACTATTGTAAGTTCGTTGCTTCTCGTTGAGGTCGTGAAGATGTTCAGTCGAAACACTGGCGTCCATTTTAAAACGCAGTGTGAGCACATCTGGTCATAGGATGGCTTCAGATTACAACACACTCGTGTATTACGTCTTGTCGTCATGTAAAAAGTGTTCCGTGGTTTCTTAATTTTATTCTATATTAAAAATTGAATATATGAATCGTCCCAGAACGTGTATCCGGGGGCCTAGGTGGGGAGGGGGGAGTGGTGGGACCGCCCCTGGCGGCAAATAAAAGGAGCGACAAAATGATTATTTTAAATTAAAAACAGATTTTGTGTCCTCAACAGATTTTCAATTATTGAACCAAACAGAAGGGAATTTTGTGACTTTTTCTAAATTTGTGATTTCCTTTAAGGACAACCATTGTGATTCATAGGCCAGAGCGCCAAAAAACGTAAACTACACCACCATTTTATGTATATGAACACTTCTTTCTACCTGCCTGCCTGTTTGTCTTTCTTCCTGTTCTTTGTAGTTGTAAAGGGTTATTGTTGCACTTGGTAACTCTCAGTAACACGCACTGCACTCGGTGGGACTCTTCCGGACAATGGGTTCAACCCGACGCAAAGACCTCTACCCGACAACGCACAGCACTTACAAGAGACAGACATCCATGCCTCCTGCGAGATTCGAACCCGCAATTCTTGAAAGCGCACGGCCGCAGACCCACGCTTCAGACCACGCGGACAACGATCGGCTATAGGAACACTTCCGGAAATATAATGGAATATTTCAGAATTTCTGTCCACGCGTCTGGTCTGTTTGTCTAGCCGACTGGAGGGAGGTTCAGGCCCGTAACTGCTGTCAGAGATTCGGCCCGTCTCGGTGATCGGGTCAGATTTAATTTGAAATGCTTGCTCCGCATATCGACTCACATAATCTGCTACATTCAGTAATAATTTATTTGATGGTGTCTCTTCCTCACCCCCTTCCCCCCTCCCCCCTCATCCGCGGTTTTGTGGGCTGGTAGGAATGAATATACATTACTAAAACGTGTAGAGAAGGATTTGTGTGTGGGGAATGGCTGAATGTAAAGGAGAATTTTGCTTACAATAAAACTGTAAAGTGTTTGTTACTGAGTTACAATATTGTAAAATGTTTATTTAAAACTAGACGTAGATGGGAGAATGAATTTAATAAATGTAGCGTTCATTGGAGGTTCTGGATGAATAAAATAAGTCAAAACGATTAAAGAGAAGGGACGAGGTGATAGTGGGAATAGTTTCAACAGTAAGGTCTGGTAGAGTAGGACAGCAGGCACTGAGAGTAGGTGTGTGTGATACAGCGTGGCCCAAAAGTCGGTGACCGGTTCCCGGCATTGTGACTTGTGCAGTGAACATGGAGGATTTCCTCTGCAATAGTTTTGTAAATTCAGTAGGTAATGAATTTACACCGTATTTAGTGTACGTGTTAATAACTGGGTAGCTGAAATCTTGGCGATGATGCGTGAATTGCTGTCTCGTAGTTACATGGACACGTGTGATGTTTTGGAACACAACTCAATAAGGTGAAGGTAAAATGTTCACCCTAGAACCGGCCTTGAAGGCGTTAGATGTGGGTGGGTGGTCAACGCCACGCCCCAGCCGCTTTACCCCCGGGAAAGATCCCCTCTACCCATTGTACAGGAGGCTAGGTGGACCGCGGGGCCTGTCTGGATGGGTACGGAAAATCTCGCCTCTACTGACATTCGACCCCCGGACCGTCCAGCCCGTAGCGGGTCGCTATGCCGGCCCACACACAACTCGCTGTATTATTATTATTATTCGCCATCATCTGTACGTAGGGTATTTACAATTACACACCTACAACATGCCATGTTTTTGGGGTATACAATGTTGCAGTTGCACTGTAGTTACAGTTTATGGAACAGGTAATGTTTCCCATGTTAAACGTTTTGTACTTTTACATTAGCACATTCCTAAGCAAGTGTGCAATTCCTTGATTTCGTGCTTTCCCGGCGCGTTGCTCAGGTACTGTCTGAGTGATTCTGGGATGGTTCCATTTTTCTCTACTATTACTGGTATACCTTTCGATTTCTACATTCCATATGCGCTGTATTTCTGTTGTAAGGTCTTTTTTTATGTTTTGGAATCTTCTCGGCTTCTTTTCTGATCACAATTCTGTCTCCTGAAATTGCAGCATCTCTTAACATACATGCTCCTCTTTAATTATCACGGATTATGATGTCCGGTTTATTGTTGAGGATGGTTCTGTGTATGTGCACTTGCTTGTTTCATAATATGCTTATTATTATTGCATTATTACATGATTAGTTTTATTCTTATTATTATCATTGCCATCTTCATCACATTTATGTCGATATTTACAGTTAGGCACCTCAAACAAAGCGTATTTTCATCCTCAAACCGGTACAGCTCGGCACACACAGACCGTTTCTTTAGTCGCAGGCCAGCATGTAGGGTGTTATAATTTAGCGTCATTAAAATAACTCCATAGAGCAGTCTTGCTTCAGAAGTTAATAGTCCCGCCCTAAGCCAGCCATCCTTTTTATGGTACCCGAAAGGTCATTGTCATGTCCAGAAGAACCAGCTACTGGTCCCTGTCCTCAGCCAGATGCATCCAGTTCACACCTCAGACTCACCTCCTTTGACGCATTTAGGCTCCGAGTTCTATATTTATGTACCATCTTTATTAACATTTAGAGACTCTGCGCTACTGACTCTGTTCACTGATGGGTTTCAGTTAGCTGAAGAAAGAGCGTTGTTGCCTTAAACAGTTCTGACTGTGTGATCCTAATAACGGAGACGCCGTTTGTTTTTTAAGAGGTACGAACTGCAGTCAATATATAGATGACTTTGTCCTAACGTTTTGATCCATGTTGACATTTTAAAACACTTTCTGTTTTTTCGACGTTTGGTTCTTTACGTCTTACGCAGCAATAACAAAAAGGGAGTAAAATTTTCGGTAGTTTCGCAGCATAGAATCCTGCTTCGAACGACACCATTTCACACATGTGAGATACACGGTGGTAACTGCAGGTTCTTTCATCGCCACACCGAGTACCGCAGCCTTATCGCATAAAAAGCCTCCAACCGTTGGTAGATTCCGCCACAACTGCGGTGCTCCACGCATCGTATTGGTTCGTTTCGTGTGACTTGCGACAAACGACAGTTATTTTCCCAGATGGGAGATGATTGGTCTTGTAATGGAGAAGGATTATTTTCTGTGAAGTGGAAACCGGGTTTTATATATATATATGTGTTATGTAGACCAACGTTAGTTTTTATTCGGTATGGTGCTGTGTGAATTTCGACGGAGTTCGATGAAACCTGTCACTAGATTCAGACGTCTAGATGCACGCACGCACGCACACGCACGCACTTCGCCCTCTGAAGCCCTTCAGTTTTGCGGAAACCAGTTAATATACCACGTATAGCTAGCTAAATGTACGTAATTCAAATTCCATTGCGCGTTAGCTAAGTTACTAGTAAGTTTATTTTTGTTCCTGATACAAACTCTCTAGCCCACATTTAATCTATATAACAAAAAAGACGTTTAGTTGTGTGTCCAGTGTGTGTGTGTGTGTGTGTGTGTGTATGTGTATGTGTATGTGTGGGCGCGCGCGCGCTTTATATCGTCTGAAACAATACACAGATTTTAATTAAACTTTGGACATCATACTGGAGTCCCGTCACACGTTTCTTAATTGCTTGCTATTGATAGCACCAACAGCAATAGGCTAGGAGGCCGGTGGCTATCCTGGTTATCCATACTCTTGTCCAGCGAAATACCGGAACAGCTCTTACGTATTGTCTTGCATATTCTTCGCACTTTATTTTCCGCTAATAGTGCTATCATTTAAAGATATTTAATGTGAGCTATCCGATTCCAGTAACCGCGCGGTCTAAGGCGGGTGTTTGCGGCCGCTCACTTGCTGGAATTTAGGTTTCGAATCCCTCCGTGGACACGGATGCCTTTCTCTTGTGAGTGTTGTGTGTTGTCAGGTAGAGTTCTTTGCGTCGGGCTGATCACTCATCGAGAGGAATCCTATCGAGTGTGGTGTGTTTGAAAGTGATCATGAGGCCTGGATAATGAGGAGACCCTGGCCCACTAAGGGTGTTGTGCCATGGGGGGAGGGGAGGGTATTTAGTAGTGTAGAAGTAATAGTAATGAATAATGAATAACAGTTCGATTGTGACGCGCACACGGCCCTGTTCATATCTGCAGTCAAGACCAGCAGCTGTCCAGATTGAACAAACGGGCGCTCTGTTTCATCATAAGTCTGCTAGTGGAAGCTTAGGCGGAAGGAAACCGTATCATAACATCTACAGCAGTGAAAAGTGATAGATGGTTTGTTGCTTTGAATCTGTCTGTTGTACAAACTGTAGCCTCGTTTCAAGTGGCTTGTTTGTTTCTGCATATTTCCTTTGTTATAATGCAAACAGGTACAAATAATATATTGCAGTGGCATGGATTTGAATGTGTAATACCTTTCATACACAGTACCTTTAAAATTAGATAAGCGGTATCAGGCCTTATTTATCTTAAGCATGGAAATCTGGTCGCCTGCGCCGAGACTTTTATTTGTGCCAGTGGCAGCGGCAAAGCTGTGAAGTCGTTTTGAGGAAAAACATTGCTTACTTTGGGCGTTGGCAGTAACAGGGCCTCCATTTTATGTAAAATTCATAGAAAAACTTTTGTCTGAATGTAATTGACTAAATTAGGCAAATATTTGATACGATAAATACATTTTATTCAAAGTACTCAGTATTGTGTGTGTGGAACTTTCTTTTCCTGGAAAATTAATGACCACGATGGGGATGACTGTATACTTAGATATATGTATGTACACATAAACACACACACACACACACACAGGGATACACAAATTTTCAAATCATCCAAAAGGTACCTCACAATTCTTGTCGCCGGAAAGATAACCTTAAACACAATTCCATGCTGAGGACCCAAAAATGATAGACGCCTCACTACAAAATTCAGACGCTACGGCGATCTGGTGCCCGGGATTTGTTACACATAGGCTGTACCTTGGACAAGAGTTATGAATTAAGTGTAGTATACATTTTTGTTTATGTTCTAAAACTGTCACGAAGTTACAGATAGACATTGTAGAGCTTGTGTGTATGGTTATTGTATACGAGTGGTGTGAGGTGCTACGAACAGTTTGTAAGAATCCTGATAATACACTGTGGTTTGCGTATGTGAGGTATATCATCTGTGGAAGTGTTCTTGATAATTGATACCGTCTAGAATAGTTGCTGAATTTTGAGAGATAATCATTTGTCGTCGTTTATGTGGAGGCCTTTGCGTTTAATTTACAGGATAGAGACTACGACCGTGTAATTCTTCAAATTGTTTGCCCCCCCCCCCATAACATCCAGTCGTTTTCTTCATACGAAATGATACCCCCTTGGCCTGCAGGGTTGCTCTGTTACTGCAGCCAGGCGTTTTACGATGCACGTACAGTACCAGACTCGTGCCTTCTGAGGAAAGAAAATAAGTTTGCAGCGTGTAAAACGAAGAGCTGGGGAAAGTTTTTAATTCTAAGAAAAATAAATGAGAGGGGTGAAGGTTTTGGTTATTATATAGCTTGGAATTTAGTTTACAGATGCCATCTAGTTTTAGGTTAGTGAAATATTGTAGATTACGATGGGTTGGATGTGTAGCTAGATGGGCAGAAATGCTTTCAGAGACTTGGAGGGCAAATACCCTGTAAATATTCGTACCCCGTGTACAGTACTTAATCCAACAAATGGCACAATCAATAATGAATTATCTTATAAATTCAGTATTACATTAAATACTGTGTTTTTCGTCGATTTAACGGTATATGTCTGCACTAAATTGATTTCCAACTGGGATCTGAGAGAGAAAAAAGTTGTACGGATTGGAGATGTTTGCTGAGTACAGCCAACAAGATGCGACGTTTTTCAATTTATTTATTTCTGTAAGACGCTCTACATGTTTCAGACGGGTTTTCCGTCCATCATCAGGAGCTCAAAACTGCACATACAGCGCATTTATCAGACCGATACTCGTACCTGCTAGCAGCAGGTACCAGTATCGGTACTAGAGAGTTCCTTACTTAGATTCTTCAGGATTAACCCTTTTGGGACCAAGCGTAATTAGTTTTATTGAAATATTCGGTTCGTACCGCGCAGTAAACACGCTCTGCCACGGTTATAAAAACCGATCAACTAATGTTGTACAAAGCATAAGTCGCTTCTCGTCCTGAGAGCCATACCGAACAAATCAATGCACTGTGTGGACACGGCGTAGAATTCTCGAATGTTTAGCGTGGTGTTGCGTAAGGTGGCCACTGGGCTTTTAGATGTCAAGTCTTGCGTTTCTTGAGTTAGGAATGGTCAGCTTAGAACTGATGGCTATATAAATTATTCCTCAAATTCAATGACTCGTTTTAGGTGAGTGGGGGAAAAAGTAAAGTAAAATTCAAGTCCCTGTGTGTAATGCAGCAGTTTGCTGTGAAAGCATTTGTGGGGTGAGGTATGGCACTAGGTGGGTGGCAGAGTCAGCTTCCTGCTACAATCGCTCTAAACCCGAGGAAAGATACAGAGTGGCCTCTAGAACCCGCCTAGAGGCTTCCGAATTCTCAATTTTTTGTTACCCGTACCGTGCGTATTGTTACAATTAACACAGCAACCAACAAATGCATTTTACAAAATTCAATTCACTACAAGTATTGAGCTGCTACATGTGTTTGCACCGGGGTGTAATCCTCAGGAGTCTTTTAGAACAAAAAAAGGCAAGTTTGTGCTTTTTTTATTCTAAAAAGCTCCCGGGGGATTGCATCCCGGTGCGGAACTTGTAGGAATTTAATACTTGCCGTGGGTTGTATTTTATTAAGTGTATTTGTTGGTTGATGTATTAATTCGGAGTTCTCGGCTTATATTTTAATGATTACTTAAACCCTCTTAACCTTAGGAAGTAGAATCTGCGTAGGGTAACGTGGGTGCTGGGGGGGGGGGGAAGTTTGGGGAATTAAACTTACATAAGGAGCCAACAAACGGAGTGGGGAGGTGCGAGGAGTGAAATGTTGGCACGCAAATCTGTTGGATGTTTTTTTGAAAATGTTTATTTACTGGTACTCCCCACATACCAGTTTTATTGTTGAAAGTATAGGCTACTGCCCCATTTTGAGTTCGTGGATAATGCCTGAACAGAAAGTGTGTAAATGTATTACATTTTCTTGTGACCTCATTTGGAGTTTGGTCATCTTTAACCGACACCAGAAGGTTTGTTGTTTGTGTGGTTAGGCAGTCTAGACTCAGAGGGTGGACGTTGATTCAAAATTACTTAAGTTTAGGATATCGATAAAAAGTATAATGAATCTGATGTAGTCGGCTTAATCGTCACTATAATAATAATAATAATAATAATAAGCTTGAAGAAAAATTTGGAAACTATACCAGGAAAACACTCGATAGATTCACTATAAAAGACAGCTATACTTGGAACATCACACATAATACGGAAAGTACTGCAATGTGAAGCTTTGAAGCCTGAGCGGTGGGGATCACCGCTGGTTCAAGAGAAGTACCAGGAAGAAATACCTGTGACGGAGACATCCATATCGGATAATAATAATAATAATAATAATAAAATAGATTCAACACTGAAACTAACGATATAAGCACCATGAATAGTAACAACAGAATAGCTGTATTCCTTAGGGACATAGTTTGTCTCAGGAATATAAGTATAAATACCCTGCACAAAGGAGATGATGATGATGATGATGATGATAATAATAATAATAATAATCGTTGGATTTGTAAATATTTCGCGTTGTTGTTTGTTTCGGACAGAGCAGTCTAAACCTGTTCCTACTTTTCTACGTATGTTCAACCCTCCAAGGGGTAAAGTTGATCTGAGTAATATATAAAGAAGTTTGTGTCGTACCTCACAGAGAACACATGACATACATTCGATGAAATTAGTTTATCTTATGATTTTCAGGGCAGTTGTCGGTCTTTATTCTAAGAGGTATCTGACAGTAACAAACGCTCTGAACGAATCGTCCGTCGAAAGGTACCCCATTAAAGGCATGGACAGGCTCTTAGGGCCCCAGGAGCTAGAGGCTCGCAGAATTTCTTTGCAGCCGGCACATGAAGGTGATAATGTTGTCAGCCCTACGCACTGATCGTCTTTATACCTCGGGTGTTATCCTTCGTACTAATTGCTGTTAGAGGCTGAGTCGATCCCAGGGCCATAGTGTGGCCGGAAGGATTAAGACAATGAAAAATCTCAGTGACCCCCTCTCGAATCGAACCCCGACCTTTTTGCTTGTATCATAGTGCCTCAACCAACTGCGCCACCGGGTTCAGCCAATGGCAACGTCAAGTGTTAGCGGGCATGTATAATTGTCATTTTCTTCACAGGATCGAGTAGACGTGCTACCTTCTTGCTGTGGGTTACTGTGTGATGTGGGGGTGTCGAGGGGTTCCTTCTGGTGGAGCTCGTCCTTCTGACCTGTCACTTTGATTCATTATTTTCTCACTTCTTGTATGACCGGTAACTGTGTAACACGTGGTCGTTATCACGGTATGAATCTCCTTTCTGTTCTTTTATAATTCATTTGATTCAGAAGTTATAGCCTGAACTTTTAAGGACTTACCAGAGGATTTCTTATGAAATTAAGCTTTTTTATGTATGTAATGTAACAGCAAACCTCTTACTGTGTATTACAGGACAATTAACTTGTTAATGTTTCTGTAAAGGGAGAGGTCGCTTATGTGACCTATTTGCTGCTGGTTATTAATCTCCAAACTGATACTTCTAAACCTGTATGCTGTGTTGATTTCGTGAGGTCAACCGAATAAATAGGCATAACTTGTGCTTGCTGTGTTTAAAATTCCATCTAGAAGATAAATCTGTTTCCTGTCTTGTTTGAACAATAATAGTGTAGCAAAGTGATTACAGTTTATAGACATGCTGACAGTCATAAACGCTACGAACATCCATTAATATTACAAGCAGGGGACGCGCAGTGTGGAATCTTACGTTTCTTAAGTCTACCAGCTGTGTTGGAACAGTCGCCGCTTGTGTGTCAATCTTATGAACAAACCAACAAAACGAGCGTTGCCCTAACCACAAAATATTAATTTGGGGTGCACTCAGGGTCAAATAAATTGAACTCACAGCTTAAGTTTGACATTCGAATTTGACATTCCAAGGGCCGTGCATCGTGGTATATTCTTATAATAAAACCAACGAGATGCACTAATTTCTCACATTTATTTTTTGAATAAAACTCTACACGTTTAGGACAGTTTCTCTGTCCATCATCAGGAGTTTAGCACTGTACACACAGCAATACATACAGGTAATGCTGACTGCCAAGCAGTCAGCATTACCTGTATGTATTGCTGTGTGTACAGTGCTGATGATGGACAGAGAAACTGGCCTAAACGTGTAGAGTTTTATTCCAAAAATAAATGTGAGAAATTAATGCATCTCGTTGGTTTTGTTGTAAGAATGTATCACAGCTTAAGTTTCAAACATTTGATAGGCCGTCTGCACAGGAATCGGTCTATTGCTAGGCCTGTACGGGAAAGGAGTAGTGGACTTGGATCTGAAGACGGCATCGGCACCGTACATCCTGCGTCAGGGTTGGCCAAAGTGGCAAGCGAAATTAATGTGCTTAAAAACGCCGCCATCACGTGAAAACGGAAGTCATTGCAGATCAAGAGCACTAAAGGAGTGTGCATCTTTCGCAGGTGTGGTATTGAATGGACTCATTGAACTGATGACGTTTGTAATCCCAGTTACATTTGTTTGAACCGTTGTTACAATTCTTAGTTTCTGTGGCTGCTTATAATGTTTTGTTTACATGATATATGTTATAGTACAATGTTTAGAAGTTGTTCAGACTATCATCAGAGCTTCTTTTTGAGATAGATGGCGAGGTTGGTCATGTATTGCTCATTCTTGGTAAAGATAAAGGTCAAGCTATCCCTCCACAAGCCTGGACAGGTCCTTACGGCTCCGGGAGGTTGAGGCTCCCAAAAGTTCCAGAAAGTCGGCCCATGCAGTTGGCAAAGTTGTCAGCCATAGACCCCATCGGGAATCGAAACCTCTACCTTCTGACTTTTAGCGCATTGCCTCAACCAACTACTCCAACGCGTGTCCCAACATTCCTGGTAATTTGCAGAATTTGTTGTAACGGTGCAACAACAAGTGTTTATAAAATATGCTGCTACACGTATCTGCCTCTCACACTGCAATAGCAGTAATTTCCTGAAGTTTAAGTTGTTCTCTGGAGAACAGGCTACCAGATTAATCTGTGGCTATATTAACAGATCTCGTCTGTGGTTTGACCAGGTGCCGGTAAGCGGATGAAAATTTGTCTGACAACTGGTGTGCTCATGCAGCATTGCGTCAGTCTCTGCCTCTCTTCTTTCCTTTTCTGTGTTCGCAGTTTAGACACTTTTATTGACAAACATGATGGAAATAAAACATGAAATCGTAACGAAACTAGCGGAGAGACTCACTTTCGTGCTACTTGTATGTCTGATTCTCCTCTCTTTATTTTTAGTCCCGTTGACTGAGTGGGCGCTTTGCTGTTTGCAAGTGTGGTTTACATGGCGTCTGGTATATGGCATTCGGGAGTGAAAGAAGTAGCTGTTCTTCTGAGCTCATTCCTACGAAATATTAAGGAAGCTGTTGTAACTTCTTAAAATATGCCAAATGCATGTGTTTCGTGGTTCATGGAATAAGTTAAGTGCTTTTGAAGACTGTAAACGTTGCTATTAATGGAAGGCTTGGAATGCCATTTTTAGGCGTCTTCGGCAACTGAATTGCAAACGGCCACGCTTAACGTCATGTCTGTGTGTCTGTCGCCCTGTTTAAACGGAGGAACCCCTACCGGACGGATTATCCAGAAGTTTCACGTTCGGGATTTTTACTTAAAATGTCTTCATATTCCGATATATTAAAAAAAATCGGAGAAAATAGCAGACAGTTTTCATGGTGACGTATGTGTTCTTGGGGTTTGTTGCCTTTTTAATTGAGACAGACTGTGTTCTGGTTGAAGTATACGCGGAGGCCGAAGAAATAGGTTAGTGGAGTACCGTGCATCGAGCATGATCGATTTTAAACTCCGTGTAGCGACGTTTGAAGGTTATGGATTGTAAGAGTCCTTGCTTGCTATTTCTCAATAATTATCGATTGTCCTATGCTCTTAAGGTGCGGAGAAATCTTATAATGTATGTTAAAATATGAGGCGTATTTCCGAATTTCGCGTCCGCGGACACCTAGAAGACAAGACGGAAGTGTTACGGGCTGCATGTATTTCCTAACTTGTTATAATTTGTATTTTGCCTAATTTATTGTCAGCTTAGTCTGCATGAGCTCATCGTCCGCAAAGAGTATATATGATTGTGCTGGAATGTTTCCCTTTTCAAATGACGGATTGTTAAATAAAGTGTAATGGAAGATTTGTTATTCGTAAGCAGATAAACAGAATAACAAATTCATACATCGACAAACGTAAACGTGAACGGAACTACAGAGTTTGATTTTTGTCTTACGTGAGGTTTGTCTCGTACTGGCGTGGCAAACTGGGCAAAGGGTGGGTGGGGGTGTCTCGAATAGGGTGTTTGTACAGGGTCCGCATTTTGAATGCAAGCTAGTTTCTGAGCATGAGCAGTAATTCATTAAATGTGCTCACAGCTGCTGCAAGTTGTTCGGTTTTTTTTAGATATCGTATCGGTGTTATACCGTTTGTTTGTTAGTTTGTTGCTGCATCGATATAGAAAACTGTAACAGCAAAAGCGCTTACTTCTTGCGGGCCGTGACATGTAACGTCGCTCGGACTGGGTTTAGTCCGTAGGCAGTCTGTGTGTTACACGTAATGTTCAGAGTGGCAATGGGCAGCTGTTTGATAGTACTGCTGCTTTGTGGTCATGATCGTCCGTTGGCAGTGCTGCGTACTGTCCGTCACTTGCCTACGGGAGGGCACAGTGTCTGGAGCGACAGTTTCACCGAATTACTGTTATTAATTTTGTGTCGTGTGTACGCTGTTGTATGTATTGGTAGTGAGGTTGCTATTGGACATAATGCTGTTGAATCAGCAGCGTGTTACTACTACTGCTACTGTTGCTGCTAATGCTGTTGTTTTAACTACAAAGAACTGCCTCCTGCTGGATCAAGTGTAATGCTACCGTAATGTTAATTTTTTGTATGCAGTGTGCTAGATGTTTATGTTACGAAAATCAGAAGGAATTACCGGAATAATTTACGCGTTTATTTATTTATGCACACGAAAGTCTGTACGGTAATAGACTTGCCGCACAATGTTCAGCTGGTTTGTCGAGGGGTGCAGTATTTGCGAAACACCGGGGTTAGCGTTCTGCCCCTAGGAGCTGCCGAATTCTGTACACTCTGGGATCTGCGTTATACTGCGCAATGAAGGTACGATGATGGGCCGATTCCCATCCAAAGAGTCACACCGTACATGTGATAAAATAACCAGCAGCTGTGTGGCTAGACTGTGTATTTACTTGATGACCGAAGAATCGCCGTTCGATTCCCGACTCAGTTAAGAAACCATTCGCCTTAACAGCATACTGGCTCGCCCCCCCCCCCCCCCCCCCCCCCCCCTCTTTCCCCCGGGGTGTTGGGAGCCCCCCCCCCCCCCCCCCCCCCCGCAACACAGCAGATTTTTTTCTCTTCCACCCCCCACGAACTCAAACAT
>Ga0123352_10007713_pt1 | contig 16651 bp, 12 predicted proteins | sample TergutLab28metaG_FD_89700 | JGI IMG/M metagenome (GOLD analysis project Ga0123352, IMG submission 89700) | Labiotermes labralis P1 segment gut microbial communities from Petit-Saut dam, French Guiana - Lab288 P1 | ecosystem: Host-associated > Arthropoda: Insects > Digestive system > Gut ... | reverse complement strand
GCCAGATTTAAACATTATTGAAAAATTTTGGTCATGGTTAAAGAACCAGATGCGAAACATGCTCCGTCGCTTTGATAATTTTTACGAGGCGATATGCGCTTGCTTTAAACTTGAATGACTATAGCGTGTCGAACGTCAGCTTGTAATTTGCGCTTACAAGCACTGGAGAATTGCCATCAGGTATTCCTATGGCGTAAATGCCAGGCTAGATTTTGTACTCCATACGCCCGATACCCCAGCGAACCTTCCACGCTCCGAGAATATCTTTTAGCGAAAGCGAAGTTGGTACGGTGGGAATTATTTTTTCAGACGCGCAGCAGCTATTATTGTTCACTAGCAGCACCTCATGCTTCCCAGATAGGATTTTACCTTATTGTATACCGTTTGCCATTCCACTATTATATGTGCCATATATGTAGCATATCGTAGCGACAGATCGGGGGTACGGTTGTACATGGGAAGGCTTGGATTCGCGTTCAACATGATACGTTGCGTGGGGTGCAAGACGTGCCAGGTTGCCTGCAAGGACAAGAACGGGCTTAACAGCGGCCATTTTTTCCGCAGGGTCATTATCCTGTCTGGGGAGGGCGGCGAAGTGGCGGCAAATTATTCTGGAATGTGCTGTCACTGCGAGCACCCGACCTGCGTGGATAACTGCGATGCTGGAGCAATGCGTAAAAACGAGGACGGTACGGTGAGCAGCGACTCCTCCAGCTGTATAGGGTGCGGAGCTTGCGTGTGGAACTGTCCCTATGGCGGGCCTAAGTTAAGCGAGATAAGTGGAGTGTCTCAAAAATGCGACGCCTGCGCCGACCTGCTCAAAGAAGGCAAAAAACCAACGTGCGTAGCCGCCTGCCCAACCTTTGCCCTTGATTTTGGAGACCTCGGCGAACTGGAAAAAACATACGGGCCGGACGTTATACGCCAGCCTCCAATTCAAACGAATTCACAAACTGACCCGTCCATTCTTATCAAAATAACGCCATCCTGGAAAGGAGCTTGTCATAAATCATGAACCCCTTTGTGGTACTGGGAGGCGGCATTGCCGGTCTCAGCGCGGCTGAGGCAATACGCCAGCACACGGACGCACGGATAATACTGCTGGGAAAGGAGGACATTCCTCCATATAACCGGCCCATGATAACTAAAATTCCGCTACGCGGGGGAATCGCGAAGGCGGCTCTGCTGCATGGCGAAAAATGGTATGCCCAAAACAACATAGAACTGTTGCTTGGCACGACAGCTCTGTCTTTGAATATTTCCGACAAAACCGTCACGTTCGACGATGGAAGCGACGTCCGTTACGAAAAATGTGTCATGGCGACTGGCGCTGAAAACCTGACGTTGCCTGTTCCAGGGGCGGAAAAAAACGGCGTTGTGGGAGTGCGGACGGCGCGGGATATTTTCACCATCCGGCAGATATTGCTGAATTCCAGCCGCGCTGTGGTTATCGGCGGCGGCGTTATTGGCCTGGAAATAGCGTGTGAGCTTAAAAGGGAAGGTGCTGACGTGACGATGCTGGAACGCGCCCCTTATTTAATGAAGCGCGTAATTGATGAGGAAACAGCGCTCGTTTTACAAGAGGCTGTTGAGCGGGCCGGTATAAAGCTGGTCACCGGCGCAGAGATAAAAGCTATTGAAGGAACGGACAGCGTAAGTGGCGTCACTTTGGAAGATGGCTCGACGTTTCCAGCGGGGCTTGTTGTCATGGCGGCGGGAATAATCCCGAATGCACGTCTGGCGAAGGAAGCTGGGCTTGACGTCGGTCATTCGGTGAAGGTGGATTCGTTCATGCGAACGAGTGCGCCGGATGTCTTCGCTTGCGGTGACTGCGCGGCGTTCGCCGGTGTAAACGCTGGCTCCTGGTTTCTGGCAAAAGAGCAGGGGCGCATCGCCGGAGCAAATGCGGCGTGCGGTGATGAAAAGCATGAAAAATATGAGGAATACCAATCCGGGCCGCTTTCGCTGTTTATGAACGCACTTGACACCCCGCTGTTTTGCATCGGAGACATGGGCAAGGCCGACGGAGTGACTTACGAAATTCGCACCGCGCGGAGCGTCTCGGTCAGCGGCGATAATTTAATCAACCCCAGACCAGGCGGTAGCGTGTATGAAAAATACTATTTCGTGAATGGCAGAATGGTCGGCGCGGCAATTCTAGGCGATCTTTCCAAGATGAAGCAGGTCAGGGAATTAATTGTGCGAGGGGAGGGGTAAACAATGCCAACGTGTCACGTGGATAAATCAGGCGAGGATTTGCTTGGAGGCTGGCTGGGCTGTTATCTGGCGTCGATGTTTTTCGGAGATTTTTTAGAGTGGCAAAACTCAGCTTCGGCGTTTGGAGCAGATACCGGTTGCGCGGATAACGATATTGCGCAGGAATACGATGACCTATTCAAAGGCACTGATGCCGATATTTATATCCCTCTGTGGGCGTCTGCCTGCATGGGCAGGGGAGATATCATAATGGACGGCACCACGCTGGCGGTCATTGAATTTATGTATCGCCACGGCTACAAACCCGTTGACATGGACGGCAACCCTCCAGACTTTATCGGCCAGCAGTTCAGGTTTCTGGCGTATCTTACAGCCTGCGAAATGCACGATTCTGATAATCAAAAATACCGGCGTGCGCGGGAGGAATTTATCTCCCTCTACACTCTGGATACCGTAAAAACAGTCGCGGAAGGGATACGCAAACACGCAAAGTCCAGCGTACTGAAAAGCATCCCCGGTATACTGACGGAATTGATGCGCGGTACTCACTCTGTTTGGCCGGAAGGCTGGCAGGTAGACGCTGAAGCTCTGCTGCTGGAATCTGATCTGCGCGGCGCGTATCTGAACGGACAGAACATCCCTATAGAACTTGGCGAGCACAAAATTGTCAGTACGGGGGGGCGTAACAACTGCGGCGGCAAATGCGTAATCAAAGCTACTGTGCAGGAGGGCTGCATACTGAACGTTGCCACGGACGACAGCCTTTCGCCGCAGATCAGGGCATGTGTCAGAGGGCGAGGCTACCGCCAGCTTTATATGACGGGGCGGCGCCTGCGCTACCCCATGAAGCGGGCCGCGGAGCGCGGAACGGGAAAATTCAAACGCATAAGCTGGGATGAAGCGGTGGATATTATTACTTCCGAATGGGTCAGAATACGCGACAGGCATGGGCCGACGTCGCGCTATGTAAATTATTCGTTCGGCGTGGCGGCTCTGCTGCGCGGCGATTATCTTACAAAGCGTCTGCTTGCGCTGGACGGCGGTTTTCTGGACTATTACAATACCTACAGTTTTGGCTGCGTCCACATCGCCACTCCGTATATCTACGGCGATGTTTTTAGCGGCAACAGTTTAGAGGATATGTTGAATACTAAATTGCTCATACTCTGGGGGCACAACCCGACTGAGACGATGTTTGGCTCGGAGCGCGGCTACTATCTGGCGCAGCTCAAAGAAAAGGGCGTGCGTATAGTGGTTATAGACCCGCGCTTTTCCGATACCGCCGCCTTCGCCGACGAGTGGATCGGCATAAAACCGTCAACTGACGGAGCGATGGCTGACTCAATGGCGTATGTAATATGGTCAGAAGGCCTGCTCGATCGGCGCTTCATAGACAAATATTGCCTGGGTTTTGACGAAGAACACATGCCGTCGGACGCTTCGGGCGAATTGGCAGGGCTGAGTTACGAATCTTACTTGTTCGGGAAAGCTGACGGAGTTGTAAAAACGCCTGAATGGGCCGAGGCTATTACCGGTGTGCCCGCTGGCACGATTGTGCGTCTGGCCAGGGAATACGCCACAGCCAAGCCTGCATGCCTGCAAATGGGATGGGGACCGCAACGTACGGGTAACGGGGAGCAGACCACGCGGAGCATCGCCGTTCTGCCTTGCCTTACCGGAAATGTCGGGATACCCGGCGGAGGAGCCGCTGGGCAGGGTTATTTACAGGTGGTGACCGGGCCGGCATTTCCCATTCCGCCCAACCCCGTCAGCGTGCAGATTCCATGCTTTTTATGGACAAAAGCCGTTGAACGCGGCACGACAATGACTAAGCGCGGTGACGCTATGCTTGGCGAGGCGGAGAAGCTTGATTCTAATATTAAAATGATCTTAAACTTGGGCGGTAACACGCTTATTAACCAACACTCTGACATAAACGACACGGTGCGAATACTTAAAGATACAAGCAAGTGCGAGTTTATCGTGTGTTCCGATGTTTTCATGACCCCAAGCGCAAAGTTCGCCGATATTCTGCTTCCCGCGACATCGCTTTTTGAATCCGACAACATGGTCGCGCCTTGGGCTTTCGGGGCATACATTATCTACCTTAACCAGGCAATAGAACCTTTGTTCGGCTGCCGCTTCGAGTGCGATTGGATACGCGAGGTTGCAGACCGCCTGGGCCATCTCGAAACATTCGACGACGGGCACACCGACTGCACACAATGGCTGGAGCACATATACAACGGCCTCCGCGGAAAATATGACGAATTGCCGGACTTTGAGACGTTCAGGCAAGCCGGAATATACAAGTACAAAAACCCCAGGCACTACATAGCCTACGAAAAGCAGGTATCCGAGGGTGTTCCGTTTGCTACTCCGTCCGGCAAGATAGAGATATTTTCCAGGCGTCTCTACGACATGGACAATCCTGATGAAATACCGGCCATACCAAAATACGTTCCCTGTCCAGAAGGGCCTGCTGACCCGCTGACCGCAACGTATCCGCTTCAGCTCATCGGCTGGCACACCAAGCGCAGCACCCATTCGACTCATTATGGCAACGAGTGGATGGAGGAACTTGAACCTCACCGGCTATGGATACACCCGGACGATGCTACGTTGCGCGGTATCTCCGACGGTGAGACCGTGGAGGTATTCAACGATCGCGGGCGCGTCCGCATAAAAGTGGCTGTAACGGAGCGCATAATCCCCGGAGTTGTGGCCATGCCCCAGGGCGCGTGGTACACTCCCGACGAAAACGGCGTTGATCAGAGAGGCTCAATAAACGTGCTGACCTCCTTCCGGCCAACGCCGCTTGCAAAAGGCAACCCCCAGCACACGAACCTTGTGGAGGTAGGGAGGGTTTGATTAAGAAAGAATAAATATGTCTATCGCGGGCAGGGTATTTTTTATAGCGGGTTGCAAAATTACGAGCAATATACGGCCTACACAGTTTTTTATCTCCGCGTCAGCCTGGGGTCGGCGTGCTCTTCGAGCTTGCGGCCGATGCTCATGAAGGCAAGACATATCATGGATATTCCAAGGCCGGGGGGTAAAATCACCCACCATGCGCCGGTGGTGAAGGCCCCGAATGTGTAAGCCTCGTGCAGCATACGTCCCCATGACGGCACACGCGGGTCAGAGAGGCCAAGGAAGGCAAGACCCGCTTCTGCCAAAATCGCTCCAGGTACGCCCAGTGCGATATTTGCAAGCAAAAGAGGCATAGCTTCAGGGATGAGGTGACGGAAAAGAATGTAGTTGCGCTTTGCGCCAATGGCTCGCAGGTTTTCCACCCAGGGCGCATCTCGCAAAGACAGGGTCATTGAGCGCACGGTTCTGGCCGTGCCCATCCACGAAAAAGCGGCTAGCACAAGCACAAGATTCCATAGCCCCTTACCCCACATACCAGCTACCACCATCAGTATGGGAAGTGTCGGTATGGAGAGCAGCACGTCAACGATTCGCATAATAATTGTGTCCGTAACGCCGCCCGCGTAGCCGGACAACAGTCCCGTGGAAAGGCCAAGGACTGTCGCTATCAGTGTTGCGGCTATGCCAACGATCAGGGAAATACGAATACCCATAATGAAAAGAGTAAACGCGTCGCGCCCTCGATGATCCGTGCCAAGCCAGCCCCAGCGGCCTCCTTCGATTATCATCGTTATTTCGCCGCCGCCAACCAGCGAAAGAGTGTACGTGCCGCGAGACGGGAAAAGAACAGGCGCAAGGTCGTCAAATGGGTTTACGCCGAGCGCTCTTTTGAAGGGAATATCACGCGCGTCAAGATCTAACTCTCCGGGGCTGTCGGCCAAGACAAAACTGCCGTGCGGCGTGTACCAGACGACGAAGCCATCATAAAGCCTGCCGGTTAGCGACATTCGCATGGGCGGTTCGTCATATTCCCAGTCGAGCCATATTGATTCGCTGGACGGCCATATGGCCCACGGTTCGAAAATGGGCGTTTCCGGTGCCGGGGTTACGGAAGCATGAAGGGTAATTGTGGACGCAACGTTTCGGGCCAGCCACCATGGCCTGGAGTAAGGCGGAGCTTTAATTCCGCCTTCCCCCAGAAAACCAGGCCCAACAATGGCCAGAAGCAGTAAAAAAACAAGGCCCAGCGCACTGAGGCGGAGTTTCATGCTTTGTAGGGATCCTCGGCTTCTTTTTCTTTGTTTTCGGGAACTTCTGGTGTGTAGCCAGCCTGTATATGGTCAACCTGGTCAAGGCTGAAATGGACGCAGTTTTGCAGGTCGGCCAGCGTGAAACAGTCCTCGCTGTAGGCGCGGCACTCGTGCATTTCTATTTCTCCGGCGTCTTTCATGGCTCTCTGCCAGTCGGGGAAATTGTCGCGTATTTCGAGAGCGAGCTTTTCCGACTGCTCCTGAGCCTTGTGGTGGCGGTTAGAGTACACGATATAAAGGGAGAAAAGGTAGGGGTCGTTGGCGGTAAGCTCTTCTCCGCGCGGGTCGTAGTTTATCCAGTAACCCATTGCGTGGGAGAGGTGTTTCATGCCCTCTTTTTTCAAATAATTCCACAGCGGCATGGTACGCGCCACGAAAGCCTTGGGGAGGCTCTTGCGCCTGTAGCGGAAACTGAGCCAATTTTGCAGCGTGGATTTTGCGTCATCGTCAAAGATAAAATTTTTGTCGGGCTGCAGCGCCGGAATCAAATTGTGTTTAGAAAGGCTCAGTTTCGGCGATGCGCTAAGTTCCAGCACGACCTGCTTCCCTTCTGATAAACATGGCAAATGCAGCACACTTGGGTGCTTCGCGTTAGTGCAGTTCGGTTCAGCAACCAAAATTTCTTTCACTCCAACGAATTCCACCACAGGTTCCAGCGTTACGTCGTCGTTAATGATATCCCCATCGTTAGACACAACGCAGAGATACGTAATATCCTCCAAGAGGCTTCTTACCGAGCTTGGGCTGTAGTTTCTGAGGACTTCAACCTTTATTATGCTGCCTTGCCGCCAGTTTGTGTTCTTGTTCCACATGTTTTATCCCTCGCAATGTAAAGGTGTCGCATATGTGCCTATCGCGTCTTGCATAGCGTGAAAAGGCTTGGCGGCTCCCTTGAATTTACGGCGCAGTTCGTCAAAGTTTTCGGCCGTTTTTTGTAATATAGTCAGACATTCGTCTGTAATTTTTCTGTCTTTTAGTTTCTCCAGGAAAAATTCCCCATCGGGCATGGGGTACCTTAGCATCTGGTCGAAGCGCGAAATTAGCATTTTTTCAACGCGCTGCGTCACATCTACAAAGAAGTGCAGCTGCATTTCTTCTTCGGCGCTGAGCAGCTCCGTGCCCATATATCTCATCCGCGCCATTGTAGGCGAGATGTTAAAAAGGAAGCCCACATCTGCGAAATTCAGGTTGAGGCATCTGGCAACCCATCTTAATTTTTGCACAGATGCATGCTGATCCGGCGGTGGTGCGGGAGCAGCCGGTTCTTCAATTTTCTCAGCCTCAGGCGGCGCTTCTTCGGTCAGCGCGACCTCGTTCACAGCTTCGACGTATGATTCTTTCGCTGAGATATCGTAGGCCAGTTCCGGTTCTTCGTTTAAAAAAGTTTCGCCAACGGGTGTCTCTTTGTCGTAAATGCCATATCTGTCATGCCTGGCATATTTTTCGTCGCTGTAATCTTTGTCATATTTGGTCTCGTAAACAAGCTCCATATCCGGCGATTCGCTGGCCGGTATTTCATCAGAATCGTTCATGTAGCTGCCCGTGTAACTATCTGCAGGATGAAACGAATCCTGGGAATGGATCGAGTCCTGAGAGTGATACGAGTCTTGAGAATGGAGCGAATCCTGAGGATGGTACGAGCCTTCCAGCTCGTCCTGATTGCCTTTGGCGATCTCTATCCTGAGCAGATCCGCCATAGCCTTGTCTTTGTAGACATCCACAAAACGCAGAAAAGACACGTAACTGACAACTTTATGTATGTCCTCGCTCTTTAACGAGCAGATCATCTGATAAAGCGCCTCGCGCCCTTCCGAAAGATTTTTTGCCACGCCTTTCCCTCCTGCACTGTTTATGTTCCTGTGTGTTATTTTACAGCACACAGGCCCGTTTTTGCGCTATAGTTTTTTCAGATTTCAACTTCTAAGAATCTGCACATAAAAAGCCAATGGCTCTAACGTGCGCCAGTTCGCCTGACTCGCGGATCCACCAGCACGTAGAGCAAATCTGCCAGCAAATTGCAGCTCACGGTTAATAATGCCAGCAAAAAAAACGCCGCTCCCGCGGAAGGGTAGTCGTGCGAATTGATTGCTTCCAATAAAAAACGCCCCACTCCGTGCAGCGAAAAAACCGTTTCCGTAATAATAGCACCGCTTACTACTCCGGGAAGCGCAAGCAGCAAAATTGTCAGCACCGGCGGCAAAATGGAACGAAACGCGTGGTTCCACACCACTCGATTGTGCGGCAAGCCTCGCGCGCGCGCCATTAAAACGTAATCCTCACCTAGCGCTTTCACCATCATGTTGCGGATATAGAGCGCCCACCCCCCGAAGCTCAGAAAAACCAGAGAGAAAAGCGGGAGGGCAAGATGCCACAGATAGTCGAAAAACGCGCCGACTCCCTGAGGGGGCGGGATAGAAGTCGTTCCTCTCAAAGGAAAAATCGGCCATAAATACGCAAAACACAATAGCAGCAAAAGCTGCACGAAAAACGACGGAAACGAAAAAGAAACAGCCCCGCCCATAAGCACGAGTCGCTCCGTTTTAGACCCGCGAGTGAGCGCGGCTTTTACCCCAAGCCATATCCCCAGCGATGCCGACAGGATCAACGCTGGCAGCAGCAGCATAACGGTATTTGCGGCGCGGCTTCTCAATTTGTCCCACACAGGCCGCCCTGTCATCATCGACAGCCCGAAGCGGAACGACAGCATCTCTCTTATATAGACAGCGAACTGCTCTGTCATCGGCCTGTCCAAGCCCCACTGCTCTGCCAGGTGCTGTCTGGCCTCCGGTGAAAATCTCGGATCCATGACCGCCGCCAGAGGGTCACCTGGCATGATGCGGAAAATAAAAAAATTCAGCACCAACACAACGGCCAGCACCGCTATCGAACCGCAAAGGCGTTTTAAAAAAGCGCTCAGGGCCAATTACCTCCTCTGAAGGCTAAAAGGCGCCGGATTCGCGCCTGCCTCATTGTAAAGAAAAAAGCGCTCATTGCGCGTCATATGCACAAACTCCCCTGTCCGGGATTCCCGAAAAATAAAAGGGCCGGTGCCTATTAATTCCGTCATGGTTGTTCCGTCCAGAGCCTTGTGCGGATTATTTGTCGGCTGCCACGTGCGCCAGTCTCGCACGTTTTCCAGAATATGTTTGGGCAGAATAAGCATACCACCGATATTACTGAGGTGCCAGTAACTGATAGTTCCCATGCGGACACGCACTGTCCGCCCTTCGACTTCGGTAGCAATTATGTCTCTCACGTTATCGTAAAAACGCGGAACTCTGTTGTCTCGTATAAATTCCAGAGAAAAAGCAACGTCTTCCGCCGTGAATGGGCGGCCATCGTGCCATTCCAGGCCAGGTCTCAGCGTGAACGACAAAACAGTGCCTTCTGGCTCAGTGTATATGCTCCAGCTTTCGGCCAGCCATGGAACATCTTCAAATGTATATGGATTCACTGAAATAAGAGAGTTGTAGACCGTTCCCAGCACAGTCCAATCGTATACCGTGGAGGATACAAGCGGGTTAAGCGTTCGTATTTCATCGGGAATGCTCCAAAAAATCGGGCGCTTAACGCCGTCCTCTGGTGTCATTGAAATGAGCGTGAATGTGTTGTCGGAAGTCACTCTGTCGGTTGTAAATACGCCATCCCAGCCGCTGCGTATTGCTGAAATTGAGTAACGGCTGTAAAGCGGGATGACCGGCATAAGTCTTGAAAGGATCTTTTGCGCCTCAGAGGCTAAAATTCCAGCCGCCTGCCTGTCTGGCGCGTGGCGCAGGCCGTGAAGCACAGCGTCCAGTTCGGGATCGGCGATGCCGCTCATGTTAAAGCCGCCTTCCACGTCCATTGACGAGTGATAGAAGGCGAAAAGAGAGGTTGGGTTGCGCCCCATGTTCCATGCGTTGGTGCAGGCATCGAAGTCTCTTACGTTTATGCGGGCAATCATCGTCTGAAAATCCATCGGCTCGGCCTCAACAGGCATACCAATGGCACGCAACGCCTCGGCCATCAGGTGGGCTATTTCCGTGGAGGTCGCCGCCACTGTGGACGGGGGGCAGAATATTCTGGTTGGGGGAACTTCGCGCCCATCGGGTGCAATAAGCCAGCCAGAACGGTTCCAAGTCCACCCGGCGTCGGCCAGGAATTGGCGGGCGGCTTCTATCCCATGTGGAAGAATTTCCACATCCGGCTCGTAATATGGCGAAACGTGCGGCAGAAAAGTCGCCAAAGGTTCGCTGAAACCGGCGAAGAGGTCGCGAGTCCACTGTCTGCGGTTAACGACCATGGAGGCGGCGAGGCGCAGGTCAAGCTGATCCCACGGGAAGCGGCGCACGTTAAAAGTTATGAAAAAAGCATGGAACGTGGACGCTAGCGATAAATCCACCATCTCGGATTCCGCTAGCCGCCTAACATCCATTGGCCTGAATATATCGGACAGCACGTCTATCTGTCCTGTGGATATGGCCATAAGCTGCGCGTCCATGTCTCTTATGGTCACATAGTACAGTTCTCTCATTTGAGGGCCGCTGAAATCCAGTACGTCAAACGGCCTTTCGCTTTGCAAGCTCCGCGGTTCGGACGAAAAAGCCGGAGCCCCGGAGATCAATAGCGCGAAAGCAAGCAATACAATACAGCTTCCTTTGTACATAAGCATCACCTCGTCACGACCTTACATTATACAGGTTATACTGTATAATGTAATTGCCATCAAATATATAACCGGCTTTTATATCGCATTTTGGAAGACGGCAGAGTGGAAATTATTCAGTGCAAAAGTCATTGCGGTGATAAATAATAATGAGAGAAATTATTATGGCGGATCAGCTTGGGTTTTGTTTTGGCGTCAAGCGGGCCGTGGACGAAATTGAAAATTCATTGGCAGGCAAAGCGAGTAAAAATGGTAAAAATGAGATATGGTCTATCGGTATGCCTATACATAGCCCACAGGAAGTGGCGCGCCTTAAAGCCCGTGGATTAAAAGTTGTGGACAGCGCAGAGGAAGTTCCCGATGACGCCAAAGTGCTGATAAGGGCGCATGGCGAAACCAGAGCTGTCATGAATTCCCTCCGCGCCAGAGGTATTGAATTAACGGACGCGACCTGCCCGTTTGTGCGTAAGGCGCAGGAGAGGGCAGCGGAATTGTCGTCTCAGGGATACCGGATAGTTCTTCTCGGAAACGAACGACATCCTGAAATACGGTCCATTATGGGTAGTGTCGAGGCTCACATTGACGTTGTAGCAGGTGTAGCGGACGCGCAAAAATTACCCAAAACACCTCGTGTGGCGCTGATATCGCAGACCACGCAGCAGGAAAAACTGCTGTCTGACGTGGCTTCAGTTCTGGTTTTGAAAGCAGAGGAGCTTCACGTCTGTAATACCGTCTGCAAGGCTACGGTCGAGCGTCAGGAAGCCGTACGCCGCCTTGCCGGAGAAGTAGACGGAGTGGTGATCATCGGAGGCAAAGAGAGCGCCAACACCGCCAAGCTGAGAGATATAGCGGCAGAGAGCGGAATGGACGCTTTTTGGATAGAGAGCGTTGAGGATATTGATTGGGGTTGGCTTGAAGGTAAAACCAGAATTGGGATTGCCGCCGGAGCCAGCACGCCGGAATGGCTGATTATGGAGGTTCGTGAGGTTATTAGAAACTCTTAACCCGCATACTAATCACAATATGAAACGGCCTCGCCAGATAAGCTCATTTGGCGAGGCCGTTTTGTTGTTGATGCTTTGGCGAAAAATAATTGCTGTTTAAGCGACTCTCTTCTTTTTGAAAAATACTAGTACACCAGCGAAAGCTCCTAAGCCGAAAGCTCCAGAGTTGCAGCCGCTGCTGCCTTCTGGCCCCTGAGCGCCAGGAGTACCTGGGGTACCTGGCGCACCGGGGGCGCCAGGCTCACCAGGAGTGCCGTCGGGCTGCTGGCTGGGATCGTCAGGAGCACCAGTGAGCGATTCAACGGGATTTCCAGAGAAGTTGCCGCCTATTGGCTCATCGCTGAAAATGCGGAAATTGTTACGGACGATACCGCGATTGCTCACTTCACCACGATTGATTATCGATCCATTGTTGGTAAGCGTAACGCCATCCTCTACAACAAGTGTGCCGTAGTTGTAAAGCCTGGCTCCTGCCGGCAGTATAGTATTAGCATTGAGTACCAGTGTGGTGTTTTCTTCGATTCTCAAGTCGCCAGCGATAATAGGGGCAACGCTAAGAGCCAGGGAACCGCCGCCCGTGACAGTGATAATACTGGCAACGTCAAAAACAATGGGTACGTTTAAGACACTGGCAAACGTTACATTATTGCCATTTAAGTCAAGGATGCCGCCGGCGGTTGTGTTCAATATCGTTGAATAGTCGGCTGTATTGCCAGCGCCCCATCTCACGGTGCCGCCGTCTAAAGTGAGCCAATCGCCAGGCATGTCTGCTATGGTTATACCATTCACTGGAATAACCAGCGTGGCGTTGTTCATGACAGTCATTGGTGAATGGGTGTCATTACGGATAGCGTTGAGTGTAATTGTCCCAGAATAAAGTCCAATCCTCATGCTGCCAGGAATCACTGCATTGGCGATAAGGGAATTTAACTCACCAGGTAAATTCCACGCAGTGTTATGATCTAAAACAAAAAGACCTGTTCCCGTCAATGTGAGATCAAATTCAACGCCTGTTCCTCTGACGTACACTCTGGAGTCAGTGTTCACGGTCATACCCAGTGCATCAATGACGCTGTTGCCGCTGAGATCCAGCGTTCCATTCACGACTACATTGCCCGTTGCGTCAATGGTGCTATTACCGCTGACGTTCATTCTTCCGCCCAGGTCTACCATCACGCTACCCACATCAACGACAGCATTTTCACTAATGTACGCTCTACCATGAACGTTAAGCTGCGCTGTTGTATCGACAACACCATTACCGCTGACGTCCAATCTTCCGTGTACCAGCATAAGGCCCGTTGCATTGAACTCTCCATTGCTGCCAATGTTCAGCCTGCCTGTATCGTTTATGGTTGTAGCGTCAGCATTGACAGAACTATTGTTGATATTTATCGTGCCAGTGCTGGCATTGGTGGCAGCTGCGACTCCTACTGTGAATGCTCCTGCCGTTAATACAGCGGTATTGCTGAGATTTAATTCACCTCTGCCATTGCTGCCGGTTCCCACGATAAAAGGATTGGCTCCCGCGTTCCACTCACCATTTGTCATTGATACGGTGCCAGTACCGCCTGCGATGCCGATGTTGATAGCGCCATTTGTCGTTAACGCGGCGGTGACGCCTGTGATATTCAGCGTTCCGTCTCCGTCAGCGTCGCCGACAGCGAGCGCTCCGGCCAGTGCGCCGAGAGTAGTGAGGTTCACCGCTCCGTTATTGTTGATGAATGTGCCCTGTCCTGCAGCGGGCGGAGCTGCTACTGCACCGCCGCTCAACGCGTCACGCCAGTTAGAGGCGGCTCCGGTAGCAGCCCAATCGCCGCTTGGGCTACCCCACCAGCGAACTGCCTCTGCCTGCGCCGGAAAAATCGCCGCGGTTATAAACGAAAACAAAACTAGCGCTATCAAACTCCTGCTTTTACGCATTAAAAAAGAACCTCCTTAATTGATAAAAAATAATGACCAACCATTAAACATCGCCGCACCGCCATTGCTTGCAGTTGCCTCTGTTCATCACCTCTTTCACTTCCATTTATCCTAAAAATGATAAAAAAGTCCCCAGCGCTCATGCTAAAATCTTGACAAGGCGCTATTTCTCGCGGTTGATCCGTGAGTTGTTATTTACTAACAAAAGAGGGATGCCCTCCCTCGGCCGTTGGTGTATCTGTTCTGTAACGTTGTGTGCAAAATTTAGGCGTATAAGAAACCTACAAAACTGTGTTTAGTCACAGCTCCGCTAAGTTTTTGTTCCAAAAATTTGCACTTAATAAGAACCAGCAGCTCTGAGCGAGTTCCGTACCATCTCGAAAATGGAAATTTTGAGCGCCGTTTTTTGCGTCAAAATTTCATTTCGAGGTCGCGTAGTCTTCCATGCAAAGATACGCGGGTATTTTAGATCTTCTATTTTAAGAAGTCAAGTGTTTTTAGCAAGAGGGGGGTGATATTAAGGATGAATTTTAATGTTTTTGCGGCGCGCTTGAAAACACTGCGCTCATCCCGTAATCTTACTCTCCAGCGAATTGGCGATGCTGTGAAATACAGCCTGAAAACCATCGGCAACCTGGAAAACGCTCAACAGCAGCCAAGCTTGAATATGGCGCTGGCGCTTGCTGATTTTTTCAACGTCTCCATAGACTATCTTGTTGGGCGAAAAGATAGCTGCAATGTTTGTCATAATGGATCCTGTCGCGAGCGTGTTGTCTTCCATGAAGAGAATAATGAATTTCAGGATTCTGAAGTGGTTGGTAGGAGGGTGCTGAACCTCAATGTCTTGGCGCCGCGTTTAAGAAACCTGCGCCTTGAACGTCGATTGACCCTACAAGATGTTGGCGGCTCCGTAGGGTGTCATATGAAAACCATAGGCAACCTGGAAAAAGCCCATAAAGCTCCCAGTTTGAGCATATTATTGGCTCTCGCTGATTTTTTTAACGTATCCGTGGATTATCTAGTTGGCTGGACGAACTATAAAACGGACGCGAATGATCATAATGAAGATACAATCAAGCCGGATTCACCGTTAAGCGAAGGGCAGAAAAAACTGATCGAACTGGTTGAAAACTTGCGTGGAGAAAACGTTGACAGGGCGTTAAGTTACATCACATTTTTAAGACACGGCCAGGAATGTAACGATAAGCATGATTAGGTTATACAGCAAACGGCCTCGCCAGATAAGCTCATTTGGCGAGGCCGTTTTGTTGTTCAGTTATCCACTCCGCTGATGCGGTCGGAGCCTTTTTTGACGCCTAATTCAAGCAGGTCCTTGTCTTTTAAGACATCCCACTTTGCGTTCAGCACAAGGAGGAATATCGCCGAGAACGCGTCTACACGCCAAACGCCGCTTTCCTTCTCAAATGTGCTTCTGATGGTTTTAAGCTGCGTCGTGCCCCGGTCTTCCTGCTCCAGTTCTTCCAAAAAGTGCTGAACCTCGGAAATGGTATCAACGCCAGCCGCACGGAATATTTTGTACATATACTGAAAACTCTCCCTGAGGTAATTAGGGGAGGGTACAAAAATCGGGAAACCGGCCTTTATGGCCGATGAATTCCATTTATTTAGAGTGTTGTCGCTCTCGTTGAAAAACGCGTAAAGCTCGTCTTCTGAGTACGTGCGCTCCGCGTCAACGGAGGCATCCCGTGCTGTCTCAACAGGCGCACTCTGCGGGGGAACCAGGACTGATGCGTCTTTCATTTGTTCCCACAAAGACAGGAAACCCTCATCGGCTTCTTCAAGTAAAGCGGCCAGGCGAAGCAGTTTTCTCTTGAATTTTTTCTCAGATACGGAGTCTACGCTCATGTTGACGCGCGGGTAGATTGTGGCCCATGCTTCCTGCAGCACGGTACGTAGTTCCAGCCTGAAGGGCAGGTCTTTGTATTTCTGCCATTCCCGCAAAGACGCACGGCTTTCAGATAGAGTCAGGGAATACAGCACGGCGGGGTAACCAAAACGAAACGGGTCTTCCAGGCCGCCAGATGTAACTGACTGGCCGAAATCAACGTTGAACTCCGAGCAGATAATTTCTTCCACTTTTCGGACGTCTTCTGGGAACCTCAAAAGCACGCGCACCGTTACAAGATCCGAAATAGAGCCGAGCATGCCAAAATTTTCGGAGCTGTAATGAGCGTCCAGGTTTTTTACAAGTTCAGCAGGCGCTTTAGCCCAGCCGTCGATTCCGCATACTTCGATATCGTCCCGTTCTACAAGATCCTCGACAAGATTGCGGATGCGCGAAGAATACTCTTCGTAAAGCGAGAGTTTCTCTACATAGTTAATGCTCAATTCGTTAATGCGACTTCTGTCCAAACCTTGCCACCACCTAAGGATTTTAAGACTTAAAAAATCCGATCCCATGCCACGCTTTTGCTATAAAAATATCCAATTTGTTGCTAAAATATCAAATCCGAATATCCGAAAGTTATACTTCCTTACAGTATAGTGCAAAACCATTCCGTTGGCTAGGCATTAAAACCACTCTGCGAGTCACACCTGTCAAGAGACAATGAAAATGTCATGGGTAAAAGGGGGAAATGGGACAGTGAAAATGTCGCATTTCCTCTACCATGTTAAAGTATACTTGCCACCCTATCTCGAAATAGCCTTAATCTTTC
>Ga0123352_10007711_pt1 | contig 16655 bp, 7 predicted proteins | sample TergutLab28metaG_FD_89700 | JGI IMG/M metagenome (GOLD analysis project Ga0123352, IMG submission 89700) | Labiotermes labralis P1 segment gut microbial communities from Petit-Saut dam, French Guiana - Lab288 P1 | ecosystem: Host-associated > Arthropoda: Insects > Digestive system > Gut ... | reverse complement strand
GGAACCCGAAGGTTCATTACCGCACCCACAAGCGTCCGCCACCTGTCCCTATCCTGGGCCAGCCCAATCCAGTCCATATACCCACATCCCACCTCCTGGAGATCCGTCCTAATATTATCCACCCATCTGAGCCTAGGCCTCCCCAGTGGTCTCTTTCCCTCCAGTTTCCCCACCAAGAACCTATACACCCCCCTCTCCTCACCCATACGCGCCACATGCTCAGCCCATCTCATTCTTATTGAATTTATCACCCGCACAATATTGGTTGAGGAGTACAAATCATTCAGCTCCTCGTTATGCAATCTCCTCCATTCCCCCGTTACCTCATTCGTCCTAGGTCCAAATATTCTCCTCAATACCATGTTCTCAAACACCCTCAGCTTCCCTTCCTCCCGCAATGTCAGTGACCAAGCTTCACACCCGCCTACCGCACTAAAATAGTGTTGTCTGACGAACATTAAAACATCCTTACGTCGGTCGTATACTAACGTATGGAAACGGTATGAAAATACCTTAGTTTTTAATTGTTTTTGTAGCGAATTAATGTTTTCTAATTTTACATTATTCCTTTCATGCGTATTCTTATAATTAATAATCAAGAATAAAATAAACTTAATGCAATACAAACTTAATAAAATTCAAGTAATAATCTCCTGCGTCATTCAACAATGGGGTACCATCCTCAGGGTGTCTTGCAGTTCAAAGGAGTACAAGACCGACACGCTAGTGTGGGTACGCATTGCCCTTTTGGAAATATTAAAATTCTAAGCTATATAAAATAGATCAGCATAAAATTACAATTTTGGAATATTAAAATTTTGTTATAGCCATTCCGGGTACAAGTTCGTAGCTATTCATATTCCGTGTGGAATGTGTATACCAACATCGGTTTCTATGTTGGTGATAAGAGGAATTTAATATTTGTCATAAATTGTATTGTATGAAGTGCATTTGTTGGTCGATGTATTAGTGATGTTTCTTAGATTATTATAAGGAAACAGTAAGGGCTGTGATAGTGTTCAGAGAGGCCGTGTAGTTTGGTAGGTAAGTATTATTGTTTTGGACAGATCTTTCACATCTAATTCCTAGGTCCGTCGGAAATGTTCATACCTATCTATGAAACTACACGGCGTCATATTTCAGAAGACTGTAATATATAATAACTATAATAACTTTCAAATAAAATATTAAAAAATGTGAATTTAATCCTCCTGGTCTAGAATTTTATGTTATCCTTTATTAAAGGTAGTAAATTCCGATTCTGCTGCACAAGAAAGGTGAGAAATGTATCCCTTTCGTTGGGTTAAGAAACTTGAAAGGAAAAAAATTAGATGGGATATTTTGAATTGTGATACTAAAGTATACTGTGTAGAAATGTGTGAGGAACTGTAGTGTATTCCTGTTCGTCATGATGACTTTTAAGGACGGTCTCTTACACACACCACGACAACAGACATTTAAGATCATTAAATTCATGGACTCATTTCATCGTCTAAAGTTAACATGCTCCATATAACGTGCCACGAAGTTACAGAGAGAGAGAGTAGAGGTATACGCCTACCCATTCTTAACCTCGGTGCTAGGTAGGGGTGGCTGGTCAACGCCTTGCCCCAGCCGCTTTACCTCCGGGAATGTATCCCGGTACCCTTTGTACAGGAGGCTGTGTAGAACGTACGGCCGGTCTGGACGAGTATAGAAAACAGAGAAAGTTATGTCGCACCCCAGACCACTTTCCATTGCCTAATATACTAAATAGAATTAATCAAATAACTGTTTTAATTTTCTTATCTTCTTATAAGACGATGAGAAAAAGTCCATGAAGTTAGTAATCTTAAATGTGATATATCAATTTTTGGACCTTATGGAACTGTAAAATGATAAATATTGCAGACTTGATGACAGCAGAGAACGTCTTGACTATCTAAGTACTTCGTCTTACCAAGAAGTCCGTCTGCCATGCAGTAACTGATTGGTGTGTTTGTGGTGTTCTTACGCGAATTTATTGTCTAAATATCGATATTCCGAAAATTATTTTCCATAAAATGTGGCTGGCGACTTAACTGTCTTTTCTTCTCTAGTAAGGAGCTGATTGCTATATATGATGTCAGTAAATTCGCATGTATGCAGTGAGAAGTAACCAGTAGCAGAGGAGCGCGCTGCTGCTGCTGCTACGTATTGCCCTCGTTACCGCACGCATTCACACATTCACGTGCCTGACTTTCATTTCAGGAACGGTACTATAACACTTTTAATTTCCTTCGGGACATAGAATTTAGCCCTTTTCGTGTTTTTCCTTATTGTGGGACAAGTGTGTGTGCAAAGCAGGGCTGTCCACATGAAGATTTCCCAGCTATTTATGACGTAATGACACATGGGATATATTAACCTTTTGGCGCCGGAATTATTTTTCTAATTTTAGCACACCCTGTATATAAATTGTGAATAATACAGGCACCAAACAATTTAGAATTATGAAACAAACTGAATTTTGAAGAGAAAAAACCGGAGAGTACACACCATGTTTAAAATATTCAGTACCTATATTTGTTGAATAAATATATAAAATGCAACTTTAGACGTTAGCGGTGCGGTACGACCGCTATAGTTGACATTAGGCGTCAAAAGGTTAAAGTAACTTACCAACTTCAAAAAATATTTGCCACCCATCATTAAAAGTGCGAATCTCAAGCCTGCTCCCGTTCCTTTATTCGGACCACCATCAAACTATAGTCTTTTAAAAAAGAGACAAACATGCACACGAAATCCTTACTTCTTTTGCGAGATTTCACATTTGCCATTGTTTATCTTCGTATTCATATCGTTTTGTAGTTATTGTGTGTCATGTTTTTGTACAATTGTTAATTTTTTAAATTTTATCTTCAGTCGCTAAAATCAGTACTCTGAAATTTTTTGCCATTCGTACAGTTTTGTGTCTTACGCTTGCCGGTTCATTTGGTCAGTACTGAACATTCTTTGTGTAAGTGCATTGGTCTTTATGGCCTAAGCTCCACGACCGTCTAGCTCACTTGACTTCTCATTATAAGGATTTCATACCCAAAACTTCTTTTCAGGCAATTTATAAGGGCTAAAATGGGGTTACGCAATTCATCTTGTGGTATTCTGCCTTCCCAGACCATTCATTCTGCATCAAATCTTAACCCAGATTGCACATTATGAACCTAAATGGGTACGATGAATCTTACGCAGGGTCACAGGACCTGTTCAGCAGACGGACGGACATCCAGTAGGCTTGTGCAGCGACAACCTTGTATTTGGAAGGGAGGGGGCTGTCCTTTCGGAATCTTTCTTTCGGTTACACCGGGTATACTGACTGACGTTCTTCGTCGCTTTGTGGCTGTCTTCAGTTTCTTCAGCCACAGAAGGGTCAGGCCCTTGAAAGTTCCGAAATTCGCTTTTTTTTAAATTTATCTTGAACCATTCCTCTAGTCATCCACCCTGTAGCGTCATAAAATAAATCGCACAAATCACAGCACTTATCGGGACTGGCTTACCGTTCGGACACGCACTTCGTTACGTAAGAAGCTCGTGCGGATTGCTTTCCTAAGTTACTTTTGGCATCTTTGCAGACTTTCCGTCACTAAAATTACTACTGTGCTCCTGGCATCGAATTCAACTGGCGAGAATGGAGTCATTAGATATCATTTTCAAATTTGAACTCGACATTAATATCACGAATAGGTTAATCAGTCGACTACACAAATTTGACAAGAAATTTTAATTAGTGTCACTATTGAAATATATCGTTTATATTTTAATCATTACAGATAAATGTATTGAGAATGTTTGTACTGTTGTTGAATATACGGCAGCCATCCATACAACGCTTTGGATTTTAAGCTCAGTGCATTTCCATTGTCAATTGGTAAATCCCTTTAAATATTTCAAATTCTATATAAATTTGAGGAAATGAAGCAACAGCACCGGCCTGATGGCTGTTACGATAGTTCCATTTGTCACTCTTACGGAAGGCTACCTAAAATAATGTGTGCCAGCAAAATGTAGATGACTCTGCCCTGGAAGTTCATAGTTTTCTGTTGAGAATTGGTGAGCCTGCTGAAGTCGCTGTCCTTATCAGCGGTATAGTTACAGTCTTATTACACATTGAAGACTGACGTCTGTCTGAATTATATGCAAAAATACAATTCCTGTTTCACAAAGACCGAACTTCACGCCTGTTGTAAAGACAAGTCATTAAACAATTGGTCTTTATAAGCGTAGAGAAGAAAACCAACTAGATGCCACTGAATGCTTTATTGCACTTATAATCTGCTCAACATGTTTCGGGCACTTATATACCTATCATCAGGAGCTCGATACTATACTTGTGTTATTGCCGCATATGGTGTGTAATGTCTTGGTTGTTGGTGGTCGGCTGTTAGGAGCAGAGCAGCAGGCTATGCGGATGCATAGCCTGCTGCTCTGCTCTGCACTTCTTCGGGACATGGCGTCGTGTAATTTCCTTTATAGATACAGAATTGTCGGATTGTCGGACACGGTCCCTTCTTCAGTCTGCAGGGAAAGGGACTGAGTAGTTTCGTGCTTTATTAAGTACCTTCAATTAATATGAAGTATGTTCCCTAAATTAAGCTACTGCCGTTTCCAAGAGTCGGCCTAGCATTCGACGTTGCTTGTATTCATAGCAAGCTTTAGCTTCGTTAACACGTAAATACAGGTAGCATGATTTTTGGAAATATTGAATTTATACCAGATTGTACGGCGTCATATGCCAGTGAACAGTAATCCCCACATTCAGGTCCGTAAATACACCAAGAATAAAGACTGGGCAATATAGACAATGTGCTTATGACGTAACATTGTTAAGCTTTCGCGTAACCATTGTTGCAACGGACAAGCAACAATGCGTTCCCTTTATATTGTTATTTTACTTTCATGCAGCTGTAAACAACATGAAACCGCTGAGTGTTGCTTTGGAAATGCAACAGTGGATTGGATTTTCTTTGTCCAGTTGTCGAGCTACAAAAAATTTCATAGGGATGCACACAATCAAACTTACTGAGGTCTTCGTGTAAAGTGGCCGATATTTTTGTCAGAATTTAATGAAATCTGGAGTTCTCGACAGATTTTCGTAAAAGTCCTCGGTGTCCAATTTCACGAATGTCCGTCCAATGGAAGGAGCGCTGATACGTGAACAAAGACATAACGAAGCTAACAGGAGCTTTTAAGTGTTATGTAAAAGCGCCCAATGACTGCGGATGTCAGTATCATGAAAACAGAACGGTGGTTTATTTCAGAACTGTAAGGGGTGCAGTGTAGTGGGGTCGTAAGTTGTAATCGGATGGAAAAAGTGAGTAGAACTCCTTGTGTAAGGCTGTAGTCTTAAATTCAAAGATTATTAATTTGAAGGATGTGACGCCGTGTAGTGTGGTAGAAACTAGCTAGCGCTTCGGTGAAATATACTGAACCCATTCTCAGGATAGAAACGTGAGCATTGCAAAACGGACCTGAAGCTTCTAACTTTGCTCTGTTCCGAGTGATGGAGTTAGCATTTTTTTTTTCGGAAATATTGAATTTATACCAGATTATACGCCGTCACATGACAGTGAGCAGTAATCCTCACATTCAGGTCCGTACTAACGTCAAACTTCACCTGGTCCTGAATAATTAATGAAGGAGGCCTTCATTGCCAGATCTACACATGTTGGCTACCCCTGATCTGCCTAGCAGTTGCACATCTAAGCCAGTGTGTTCCTTATTTATAACTTTCTTCCCATTCTCGTCTGTCACACTCTTTACGCTGAGGGACTTGTCTCTAAAAGCTTCTGAATTAATGTTTAAAAAGAGCATCCCCTCCTACCCCAGCACTCTGAAACACTGTCCCCAAGCCCTAGTGGAACATTAAACACAAAAATAGATAAAAAGTTCTTTTCCGCTTTTCTTTATTTAATAAGGTTCACACTTTTCTTCATTCCGTTTTACATGGTTTTGAGTAAATTGGTGAAGTGTTAAAAGAAACAAACAAAAAAGTAGTCCACCTAGAAATTACTTGTCTGTTCGCCTAGTGACATCTTCATCCTCCCCTTAATCTAGCTCTGTGTCATGCCCCATCCAGCTCATCCTCTTCCTCTCCCCCATTCGCCTTCATTGCTGAGCCGCTTCTCCCATGGGGACCTCGAGGCCAAAAGAGCCCAACACACAGACATGCATCTTCATGCCAACCAGGCTTGTGCATTGTAAATTATTTAAATTTAATCACGTTGCTTTCGGCTCCAAATTCAATTATACGCCTATTAATGTGCGAAACTTGAATGTTTAAAATATTTATTACTCTACTCCTATAGTTAGGTATACCGTGGCATCTTTTGCTCTGTTTCTCTTTCTTTATTCTTCCTCTTTGATGTTCTATATGCCTTTTTATTTCATTCATTCTTTTTTTAAGTATCTTGTGTTGAAAACAAAACATAATGTCGTTTACTCAGTACACCGACAAAGTGAAAAACTGCCACGGGAAATAAACAGTCCCTGGCGTCATTTGATTTCTTTCTCGAGATTATAACTACAGAATATATGCTGTGTTCTTCACCTCTGTTATAGCATTAATCTTTATCTTCAACAAGACGGTCAATGATTGATGCAATTAGACCCGTTGCGGAAAAGAACAATTTGATGCAGGCAATTTTCTGACGGGAATACAGTAACGGGTTAATTTAATCTTCATAATGGGGCACTTCATATTTTGTTCTGGTCTCTAAATAATATAAACATAATTAAACCATTGGCAATTAGATGGTTAGGACAGGTGCAATACAAACATCGTCTGAGAAATACATACCAATCTGTCCTTAATACTGAAATAACGTATTACAAGAAGCTGTGATTCAAACTCAAAGGTTCTTATCTTCGCCATATTTTTAGTTTTCACATTTCAACAGTCTTTCATACCGAATAAGTAGATATATTTGTGATTTATCACCTTAATACATTTCACATGCCTAACCCCAGTAGATAGTTATCGACATGAAGAAAATTTTTCTCACGGCTTCCATCCTATTTTATATTGTACAAAAATAAAAACGTGACATTTACATGTTTCACTAAGTAATGTTAGTACATAGTGCATCATGTCAGGATGTGGCACACGTGGCTGTCTCGTGTCTCATAAAGTCGCGTGTCCGTCAAGTTACTCTTACTGAATGTAGGAAATTAAGAATTACAGCAGGTAGATTTCCTGTAATGCCACAATTTTCATGCTGGGTTTCAAAAAATTCGGTCAAGTGGCTCTCAAGTTGAAAAAGATATGGGCGCGCGAACACACAAACACACACACATATATACACACAAATATAACAGTGGTGTTCTTCAGTGTTTAAGCTCAAAATGGATCTTGAATTAACATGATACATGGATGATGGTGTGGGACACAAAACTGTGACGAGTTCTTGGGGAACACAGTAAAGAAAGTTCTGGTTCCAAAACTTGCGCAAATTTTCTTCATAGATAAACATATCTCAGCATCTGATTCAGTATAATCGCGTGCACCTTGGGACCAGAGAAAATAAGAATCTCTTCATTAGCTTCTTCATCTGAAAATCGAAATACAACATTTTTTTAAGCCTGTGGTTTTTATCCCATGGAAACAGTCGACATACGTGAACTTAGGTTTTGTTGAAGCGTTGCGAAATAAATTTAAAATTATACTGTCAGTGTGTTTGAAGTCCGTTTTAATTTCGTCCCACATCTTCATATATGTTTCAAGTTTTATATTCCCTCCACGTTTGCCGATTTCTCGTCTCCCTCACCCAAGGTATTCTAGTGCATGTTTGGAGATTTCCTTTATTTTTTACCAAGTTTGAATGGGAAGGAGCAACAAGGTGTACCCTCTGTACAAAAGCTACTATCATGATGTCAGTTGCTGAAGCAGATGTGAACCTAAACGTACTTGACGGGTACAGCGACATCCGGGGCTTATACTTGGCATTTGAAGATATCAGAAACGTGTTGGTTCATTTGGGGAATAAAATAATCACTAAAACAAGACCAAATTTAGTGTGCAGACCAAAGATCAAAAGTGACATTAACATAAGATCACTTTATTATTTCCACGACGACTGTGATGTATGGGCATCTTGTGCATCTATTTGCAGCCTTTTGAATAAAATAAAATATATTATTATCATTATTATTTACTGCAGTTGAGTTTGAAGTCGGTGGCAGTAGTCCTTACAATAGTAACAAATAAGAATAAATACACATAAACGAAACAATACAAAAACACAGTAAGTACAATATTTCTGTTATAATATGTCTGAATGTCTTCATCACTAATAAAACTGGTACGTATATTTCTCTTTATCTAGATGTATGGGTATTGCTGAGTTTTTGTGACTTTTATTATGTAAATTACAATCATTTGAACTACTTCTTTCCAGTACCAACAAATCTCAAGAAGGTGCAGTAACTTGGTTTACTTTTCCAGTCAGCATATCGAGCGGACAACTTTGGACTCTAATGACTTCAAGCTCCATTATAAAGTATTTCGCTATGTATTTGCGATTTAAATGGACAATTCCTGCCTATTTTTACCATTAAAGTGTTACTTAAAAAAACAAAATATATTTTTTGTATTACAAAACTTAATAAACTGTTACGTAGTGCCTGTAACTTTCTGCAGTTTAGATTATCTTCTACGCTGCTCCTCAAGAAACTTCTAAAGTGTTGGATCTAATGACAGTCAAGAATAAAGCTAAAAAGTAGAGATCACCGTATGGATGCCATGAAAGCGTGTGGTGGAGTTCAGTTGTACTGTAGCTCCAGTTGTTCTTAATTTTGGCATTCTATGAGAGTGAATAGACAGCTTTACGCCTCTGCCGCTCTACCATTTAATACGAGGCTAGGTAGACCTCAGAAAAGGTCCGGATGTTTTGGAGAATAAATCCGTAGGTGCCCTGCTGGTCTAGCCAGGAGCCTAGGCGCTGAATCAACAGCGCAGTTCGGCTGCTAAACAGCTTCAAGGTATTATACGGTACCGGATCCAACAATCTGCACGATCAGCATATGAACAGTTGTTTGTCACTTTGTTCCTTTTACATGTTTCGACCTTTACAAGGTCATCATCAGGGAGGTACATACAAAGACAAGTACAGCAAATTCTATCAAAGATGTGCGTGTGTGGAGTTACTACACAAGCACATCTTTGACAGAATTTGTTGTACTTGTATGTCTTTGTATATACCTCCTTGATGATGACCTTGCAGAGGCCAAAACATGTGGTAGAAACATAAGCGACCAGCGATTATTTACTATTGGTTTGCAGTTTAATAATAATAATAATAATAAACTGCAATTAGGTTGTCACCCGGTGGCAGTGGTTATTTTACATGTATACAAAATATGAAATTGGTGACTAATAAATTTAATTCGGGAGGGCTACATGTAGTGGCAACTTGGAATCTTGGGAACCATCTCAGCATTTGCTTATAGACACAGGGAAACCAAGAAAAACCTGTGTCGATGTAGTCGGTCGCAGGACCTTCCGAATACTGACTTCTAGCCAGCAGTCCGGCATCTAAAGTAAAAACAGCAATACACAAATAGTACAACAAATACACATAAGATGACAACAATACACACAAGACAACTACAGCAATACACACAAGACGACTATAACAATACACACAAGATAACTAACAACAATACACAAAAGACATCTTAAAATACAACACTTGTTGGATCACGCATTTTATAATCAATCTATTGAACAGAATATGGATTGCACTCAATTTCAAGGTATTTTTAATCTTGTTTACTGGTTGCTGTCAACGTTGTTTTGCTGGTAATGATACTGATGATAGTATTTTGATATTGTTTTGCGTAAAGAGCATGAGCTTAGAGTAACCGCCTCCCCCCCCCACTCGCTACTCGATAATCGGGTTTCTCCTATAATTTTTAAAGAAGTTACTTGCGGCTGATCTTTCACGGATCCAGAATACTGCTTTATCTCAGAAAGACGAAGTCCAGTCCACAAGAACCCACAACCATTTTAGTAGTCTGTGCTTTTGGGGGGTCGCCTGAACCACGCAGCCCCCCCCCCCACACACACCTTATCTACGTCCCTGGTACAGAGTGAAGGTAACGTATGTCCCCGCATGTACTACATGCTGTCATTCCAGTCACTGTTACGGGCCAAAACACTAGCAATAAGCCAACAGGCTGTGGGATGCCGACTAAATAGTTTTATTACATCCAGTAGGACTTCATATACTTTTCAAGCTCCGTACTGAAGTGTACTGCCGAAATGGAAAAAAAAAGCACAATTTTCTCCGAGGACTACAAGCGGATAGAAAGCAGGACTCTAATGTGTAATGTTAGGGTTAAAATAAACTGCGTTGTGGACTTGTAAAGTAGATAATTTTATTATACACAGTTGAATGATACACAGGCAGCAGCACGTGCAGGGAGCCATAGTAATCCGATTAAGCAGTTGAAATGATCCATGTTGCTCACCTGATTCGGGCCCCTTGAGATTACTCCGAGGTTGCATAAACCTTTGTCTTTACTGCTTACACAACTCACGGATGCTGATGAGAAATGTAATTGTATCTATAGCCGGCGCAACGTCGCTCGATCAGAGTGGCCTTCTACATCACCGGACTCCATTTCTTATCTGAACCCTACAGTGGGTCCTTGTTGACATTTAGTAGTTGAGCTACTTTGTAAGTTTTATTTGATGTCGGTTTATTTGTAATTCCGCGGCATAACTCTTTGGCTGATCACGACATCGGCCTGCGAAGATTCATATAGTGGTTTCCGTGTTTATGACACCGTGTAGTTTGGTAAGTGGGTGCCATCCCACAGGAACACTTTACGTGCTGTTTACTGAACGCCGTGATCGAGGGTACAGGAATTTCCAGTTTGAAATCTCGGTCCAAAGACCGGCTGCCTTACGTAAAGTTTTCATGTTATGCATTGCATCATGTTGCAGGTATCTAACCTAACCTAACCTAACCTAACCTAACAAATCTCCCATAGAAGTACGTTTTATAATCTGCAAATACTTGTTAGCTTATAAACATACCGTTTCTACTTCTGTGATGTAGATCCAAACAGTGCGTTTATGAATTTTGTGTTTTCACATGACGATGGAAAGACCAGTGTGTTAAATTAATAGTGAATAAACAGCAAATACTGTACACTCGGCTGTATGTGACAGAAACGTACAGGAAATTAAGGTTACGATAATCTCGGTTACTGAAAACTTTTTTAAATCATGAATGAATTAATAATTTATGTTCAGTATTATGTTCTCAGTGCCGGTCCCAGTGGCCGCGCGGTCTAAGGCGTGGGTCTGCGGCCGCTCGCCTGCTGAGATTGTGGGTTCGAAACCCACCGGGGGCATGGATGTTTGTCTGTTGTGAGTGTTGTGTATTGTCAGGTAGAGGTCTCTGCGACGAGCTGATCACTCGTCCAGAGGAGTCCTACCGACTGTGATGTGTCGTTGTGTGTGATCTAAAACCTCGTGAATGATGAGGCCATGGCCCGCGTTGGGCCGCAGCGCCACGAGAAAAAAAATTATATTCTCATTAAGTCAGAAACACCCTTACTTGATTATGCGTACCTAAATTTTTTGTGTTTTTTGCACCGTGCATTGTGATGTAATTGTACAAAACAAACCAACGAAATGCACAAATTTTCTAAATTAATATTCAATTTCTGTTGTCTCCTGCATGTTTCGGACCTCGTGGGTTAATCCTCAGGGAGACAGTTGTATATACAGTACGGAATGTTTTACATGCATAAGTGTGAGCACTGTGGTGGATAGGAGAATGTTAGAGACTGAGTCTTAAACACACTCGAAATATGTAGGAGAAAACATAAATGAAACATTAATTTAGAAAATTGTGCATTTAGTTGGTTTATGTTGTATAATTAAAGGTAATTAATTTTTTTATATTTTCCCTCCATCGGCATCATTTATCTCACATTAACAAAACTGTAATTGGAATTAAGTCTAAAACTATTGAAGTGTCCAGCGGAAAGCTAAGTACAGTGCACAGCAAGAAGGCTGTAACCTTTCTGTCTGTCTGTATGTATGTATGTCTGTCTGTCTTTCTCTCTCTGTCTGTAATTCAGTTTGCTGACCAGTTCCACTGTTTCTGTCTCGCTAGACTATAGTACATCAAGTGCGGAAGTAGATTCGTGTAGACCATGGCCGTTGACATATCGTAATACTGGGCGACTGTACCTGTCCGAATCGAATGAGGTCTTCATCCTCCTTTCCTGATGGGGACACTTCCGGCTGATGCCTTTTTGTCGCGTCGCACCGCTGACTAATACATATTTCATGAAACAATTAGATGGTCGCATTAACCGTGTCGAAGATCCATCCGCCCTCCCGCGGGAAAATAATGAACTTAGTTCGCTTTCTTTATTTGTTCCAGCCACCTACCACCAAGAATCGTCCACTCACGTACCGTGTGGAGCCGTAACTAATTGTCTCAGTCTCCACTATAAATGCTGTTGACTTCATGGGCTAACAACCGTCCATGGGCCAGATGTGGCTTCTTGTGGTCACCAAGAAGTCCCAAAATTTCGAAAAAAGTTTTTACTCAAAATCAGTTATACACGACATAGAAGACAGGATAAAACAGGCAACATGTTTAGGCTAATTAAGCCGTCATCCGGCTTTTTTTTTCAGAATATTAAAAATGTAGCATACTGCATCACGCCCCTTGCAGAATTAGTATTTTTGTAATGTTCTCGGATAAGACCTGATTGATGATGGCTTAATTAGCCGGAATATGCTGCCTGTCTTATCCTGTCTTATATGTCGTGCATAACTGATTTTGAATAAGAATATATGTATATTTGCAATTGAAAACTCAACGGGGCTCAGTGTGCTCAACATAATCTCAGAATTTCAGTGCTCTCAAATACGAGATTAGCCTTCCGCTGCTGTGTACATGAGATGCGATCTTCGCTGTTCTGGGATGTTGTGCGGTGTAAATTGGCTGTTAGTTATCGACGTTTCGGTTTAACATATCGGTCCCATCTTCAGGGGTCAACCTTGAAGTTGAGACTGATAAGTTGACCCGAAACGTCGGTAACTACCAATCTATGCTGCGTAACATCCCAGAAGAGCAAAAATCTCTCAGATACCTTTATTATCGGTCTATATGTATTTATGTTGCGGTTGAATCTTTGGTACTTCTCGTTTTTATTGACTAAGACGATCCGGAGTTTGACTTCAGTTGGGTCAGAACGTTCAGGCAGGCTCTGGGATTCACTTAGCCCCCTATTCAATGTGAAAAGGCGTCTTTTTTCCAAGGGTCCCGCGAATTCACACCCTTCTATTTCCGAGGTTAAGAATGACTGGAGCTGTGTATTCACTCTCCCTGTATGCCTTCCTGACCTTCGTAGGGTCAATTTTACTTCTCGTTCCACACTTTACCGTATCTCCAAAATAAAGAACTGTTAAACCTAGCTGTGGAATAAAAGCCTAACTTTGTGATGAATTTAGAGTTTTGTGCCACGAAATGGGGTAAGTTACCTTACCATATCATTCCAAGGTTTATTACCATAAATCATTTCAGGCCCAAAAATACGTGGCGCTAGTGTCTTTTCCGTTTTCAAGTCTTATGTATCCGCCATGTTGTAGGGTTTACGGTATCCTCTAATGATATCATGTTCCTACAAAATTTCGTTAAAACAGGTCGACTGTTTCAAGAGCTAAAAGAGGGCACACAGAGAGACATGGAGATATCTAAAGCCTAATTTTCACTCCTTCTGTACGAATACAGAAGAATACTTCATGTGGAGATGGCGTCAGTAGTCTGTCCATTCATCTGTGACCTCACATCACAGCCTAACTACACCGTTGTACGAAATATCTTTTAATTACAACATTGAAGAAGGAAAGTGTGAAGAGAGAGAGAAAACCAACAAGATGCAACAATCAGATGTTTATTACCAACTTCTGTCTGAACATGTTTCGGGCATCATTACGCCCATCATCAGGAGAACAAAGACCGTGTGTTACTGCATATGGTGTACTGCGCTGTTTCTGCTGGATGTGGTTGGTAGCGGTTGTGGGGCGCTGCTTTGTAGGATGCGAGCACTTCACAGTGCATTTTATTCTTCTCATATTTAAGTCAGCTACATTACCTTCAAGTATAGTCTTTGGTAATTTTGTGTGGTACATTATGGCGCTTAGAACTTCCTAACGTATTTCCTTTTTGTGAAAAAAGTCAGACTGAAAATGGCACTAAGCAAAGAGAAGAAATGTTTAAAAATGTAAGGAAAACCAAGTGCAAAAAACTCAAAAAAATGTTGAATGTTCACCAAGTGTTCGTCTCAGCATCTTTGTAACGCATATTAATACTCAATCACTTCACTAGTTACAGCCAAGTCGCCGAAGCTACGGAGCTCGAACAATCTCTTTAAATATCACATACGTCAATAATAGTGTTACATTCCACAGCGCAATGTAACTGGAACTGCGCTCTCTTCAAATTTATTTTTTACATGTAACGAAAAATTTGTTGCGTCTGCAGTGGCACAAATATAACGAATATTTTAAGAAAAAACTTGTTTCTGTATTTATGAGGAAACGGATTTCATGTTAAGCAGTGCCTAGTTATAGAATTCTGTAGGGCATCGCACTTTTCCAATTACATAATATTAGTTATGTCGATGATAACGTGGCACAAACCTGCCTTCTACAGGGTGGTAGAATCTTATCTCTTTCGAATTTCGTGCTCAGTCCTGACGATTGAATTCCTTGCTGTCTGATAACCATAATATTATCCATTTAAATAACAGTGGTTACAAAATATTCCAGGTAATGTAACATTTATTAAATTTACATTGTGGCCACACATTATTGGCGTATGTTTTTTTATTCTAAAAATGCACGTCTTCTATTTACACAAATTGCATTAATATCTTGGTAAATTTAATGAAGGTAGCACTGTATTTCCTATGAGAGGGAAACTGAATTTTAACACATTTTTGTTACATAAATAAACTTCAGTTTTTAAATGATTAAATCTGTTTAATATTATTTATAAACACTAATGATGCTGTAAAACTTCCTGTCAAATTCCTGAGGAATTAATCAATATAAAATTCTTGATAAACGCATTTTCATTAATTTCTATATCAAGTTCTTATTACTTCTCAATGCTATTTTATGACGCAGGAAATAAAAATAAGACGACATTGACTATGTTCTTCTTCTATTTAATCTTTGGACGGAGGCCGGAATTCGATCCACGGTTGTTCAATGTAGAATTATTTTTGGTGGGAAAATTGGCACTAGGACACGTTGTCCTCTTAGTACTTGGGTTTCTCCTGTCGATATCAAAGTTGCAGCTTACTCACATTTGTGTCGTCAACTTAAAACGCTGTATAATTTCGACAAATGACAGCCCGTAAGTGACATACTTCTTTACCTGTAAAGTTCTTGGAATATTCTGTTCGTTTATTCCTTGTGGTTTTCCTGAGTTAGACACCCTGTGTTTTTGGACGTTAATGCCAAAGTTGTAGAAATATGCTGCCTTTATCTTTCGAATTGGCTACGAAGATGGAGCAGCTTTTTCCTACGAAAGTTTGATATCCTCCTCTAAGACTAACGGAATACTAATATTTTTTTATATGCTTTTCTTTCAACTTTTTGTTATAATTCCTTCTATCTGTTTTTGAAATATAAAATCTGCAAAACAAGTGACCAAAGATGATATGACACTGCCTTGAGATATGGCTTGCTTCTATGTCGTTAATACACATTTTATTTTCTAAAAAATATTTTTAAATTCCAGTGTCCAGGAAATTATTCTTGGACCTGGAAAAAGAAGACAACACGTTTATTTGAAGCGTGGCGAACAATTCACACAACAACGCAGCCTCATCGTCTGTTACATCGTTGTCCACATTCCAAACCCCGCTGGTTGACAGTTCTTTGTTACTGTTACTTGAAGACTATCATTGTCATCATCATCAGCACATTGGCACTCCACCTTATTCAGGTTATGAATAAGATGCGTCTCAAGTGTTGAAAATTGGCCGTACTTAATTAGCTGTACAGCAGTTCCGCTCCTTTGTAGCTGAGGGCGTCTATGTGACGTAGTGTGTTTAGAATTTACGTACATCAGAACTGCTCCAATTGGATTTTGCTATCTCCGACAAATACAACCTACACTGAATTTGAACTTAAATAATAAGTTCACCAAAGTGGAATAAATGATTTTATTTCTGTGACGCAATATCCCAAATCAGGCCAAGGCTACCTAATTGTTGATGTTTCTACATCACACACAATTAGGCGCACGCACGCACACACACACATGGTAGGAATCCTCTGAACGGGGGATCAGCTCGTCGCAGGGGCCGCGACCTTCACAACACTCAACAAACAACAGAGACGAATATCCATGTCTTTAGAGAGATTAGAACCAGTGATCCCAACAATCAAACCTACGACTTATACCGCAGGATCAACGGGATTGGCGAAGAAATGATGATGATACTAATGCTACTACTACTACAACAAAACTACTAAACTAAACTAAAAAAACTAAACTCCGTGGCCTTAGTCCGCACGCGAACTATACCGACAGAGCGGCCGCCGCCGGTCGGCGAAGTTAGTGCCAACTTTTGCGGATAGAGGGGTGTCACGTGGT
>Ga0123352_10007710_pt1 | contig 16656 bp, 10 predicted proteins | sample TergutLab28metaG_FD_89700 | JGI IMG/M metagenome (GOLD analysis project Ga0123352, IMG submission 89700) | Labiotermes labralis P1 segment gut microbial communities from Petit-Saut dam, French Guiana - Lab288 P1 | ecosystem: Host-associated > Arthropoda: Insects > Digestive system > Gut ... | reverse complement strand
GTCGCTGACATTGCGGGAGGAAAGGAAGCTGAGGGTGTTTGAGAACATGTTGTTGAGGAGAATATTTGGACCTAGGAGGGACGAGGTAACGGGGGAATGGAGGAGATTGCATAACGAGGAGCTGAATGATCTGTACTGCTCACCCAATATTGTGCGGGTGATAAAATCGAGAAGAATGAGATGGGCTGGGCATGTGGCGCGTAAGGGTGAGGAGAGGGGGGCGTATAGGGTCTTGGTGGGGAAACCGGAAGGAAGGAGACCACTGGGGTACCTAGACGTAGATGGGTGGATAATATTAGGATGGATCTGCAGGAAGTGGGATGTGAGTATATGGACTGGATTGGGTTGGCCCAGGATAGGGATAGGTGGCGGACGCTTGTGAGTGCGGTAATGAACCTTCGGGTTCCGTGAAATGCGGGTAATTTCTTGAGTAGCTGCAAACCTTTAGCTTCTCAAGAAGGACTCTGCACCATGGAGTAAGTAAGTAAGTAAGTATTTCTCATGTATTAAAAATAAGTTTAAAATCATCGTCCACAGCACACAACTTTCAAGACTGGCTGTTTCTCCTCCTTCAGCCAATTAGTAAAGCTAATCTTCATCAATAAGCATAGAAGCAATACACATTGCTTTACTGGCAGAAATCCAAGCGGATTAACATAAAGACGTGTGGGAGGAGTGCAAGTATAGACATATCCATGCATTCTTAACTTTGGCAGTATGTAAAGGTGAATGATTAGATTCACGCCCTCCGCTCTAACAAGAATGACATTTTTTGTGGAGATACAAATTTACAAGTTCGTGCTTCACTTGTTATAGAAGAAGACAGACAATGCAAGTATAATGTGATATTGATGCGCGTTCGCATGTCCATTGCTACCGTGAATAAAGCAATAATATTATATATATTAGTGTGTTTCTGTGTTCGCGCATTAGTTGTCCAGCATGCAAATCGCATTATTCCCGCGTCCTATTATTTGTCATCTGTGTCCTGTCTGGCTCTAATATTTTTTTCCACATTATCTGATAAAAGGAACGATTTTCGGACAAACATTTTTAACATAAAGTGTGTTTTGATTTATCTACAACTTTGTCTGATATATTTCGCATTCTAAGAAGAATTGAGCGAGATATGATCATGTATTACGAAGGTCTTCATGTAAAGTATTCTTTATTCTTGCCAAATTTTAATAAAAATTAAATTTTCTTGGCAGATTTTCGAAAAATCCACGAATATCAAATTTGATGAGAATCCGTCCATTGGGAACCGAGTTGTTCCATGTGGACGGTCGGCCGGACGGACAGACAGCCAGATATGACTAATTTTCGTAATTTTGCAAAAGCGCCTATAATTAATGGTATATATATATATATATATGATTTCGAATTATATGTAATATATATATATATATATACGCTGATATTTTATTGTTTGTTGACCAGGATAGCGCAGTCGCTATAGCGACTGGGTAGGGGCTGGGCGGTTCGACGATCGAATCCCAGTGGGGCGAGATATTCGCCCTCGTCCAGACTGACCCTGGGACCCACCCAGCCTCCTATACATTGGGTACCGAATCTTTCCAGGGGGTAAAGCGTCCGAGGCGTGGCTTTGACAACCCACCGTATCTAGTACCGAAGTTAAAGAAATAGTATAGGTATACTTCTACTCCCCTTATGGGGCCTTCGTGATCTGTGCTAGGGTGAACTGTACCTTTACCTTTACCTTTACCTTTTATTTTATTGATTGTAGTCCTACGAGTAATTAAAGGGGAATAAGGACAATTTGTAATTCTGCTGCTAATTAACGTTCCTGACTTACTAAACCTAAGGAGTGTGGATTAAAATTACGGCCGTTGTAACTCTATTGATAATAATGTGTGAACGTTATTTTCTTTCTTACTTCAGATTTTGTCGACGATCTACTTTTGACTAAATCTGAAGCAAATGTCTTCGCCGGTGAAACTTTCGATATCGATTTTAAAAGCATTCAGTGTTTCTCATGACCATCCCTTGTTCTGTCTGCTCACGTTGGCTCTGTTGCTGTATATGTTATTGCACTGAACATAAGCGGTGTGTGGTTAATACAAACCCTTGTGCCTATTCTACATAGACTTCTGAGGGAACTAGGACGGTCACAGTCGCATCGTATGTGGCACTACAAGATTATTGAGTTGGAATGGGGGGAATCTCAAGGACACCGCTGAAACTGATGGAGATTTTGACTTATGAGATGTGTTATGTGTGAATGGATGCTGAGATATGTGTGTGTGTGTGTGTGTGTGTGTGTGGAGTTATGGCTTGTGAAATATGTTACTTGTGAGTGAATACTGAGGTACCTGCTTGCTAAAAATGGCAAGTTAAGTACGTTGCGTGTGCTTTGACAACGAAAAAAAAATCGAGAAAATGTTTGCAGCATCCTAAGGAGTTTCGATACCCTTCTGATGTACTTAAAAATGGGAATTACACGATGATCTATGAAAACCAGTTAATACGTTCCATACAGCTTCATAATTTATGTTTCTGTAATTGATTGGGTTGATGAAACAAGGAAGCATGGCTTGGGCGGGGTATGTGGCACGCATGGGAGGTAGGGGAAGTGCACAGATTTAAACATTTCAGTAAAATGTCCTGAAGGTAAAAGGGGAATTGAATGTGTTTGAATTTAAGAATTGGAGGTGTGGTATAGGTTACAGGGAGTGGTAACAAATGATGCGTGGTACGGCGTGCACTAGAGTAGATTACACATAACGGGAAAATGTACTTCTCATGGTATTGCACATTTCCTTATGACAAATGCTTATTTATTTAAAATATTAATTTATTGCTACGGAGCTAAACGTATTACAAGTACGAGGGACAGTCAATAAAGAAAGGCAGTATCCGTGTTACTTCCGACGGAGGTTGATTCGGGCGATGCGGTTTGTAGCAATGTTAGCCTCACTTTAGCAAGCCTGCTGATATGGTCAACATCAGCGCTTAGCTCGCATTAAGCGAGAAAGGTTGTTTCCAACATGGCGGCCCCGTTGTTGCAGTGCACCGAAGAGTGGATTGCTGTTATCACATTTTTATGGGCGCAAGGGTTAAAGACAATGATTAGGGACAGACATACACATTTTCTTGTACCCGTTATTTGTTAGATACTAGCCATATCTGTAGCTGTTTGTAATAAAAAATAGAGATTTGAGTGACATCTGTAATGTCTTGTACTAAGTTTAGAAATTCTTTTTAGTTCTATTCAACTAATCTGAGCTGAAATTAGAGTCGTTGGACAGCTTCCAATAAAGTTTCTGAGATGAAACTATTGATGAGCAAGAAATACAAATTCACTATGTGTTTGTTATATGCACTTTGTTGAAAGAGCGCGTGGAACATGGTGCGTAATAGGAAATGACGTATACCTCACATAGTGAAGTATGCGCGGTAAACCAAAAACAAATTTGTGACGACAGTTTCTTGCAATGATCTTAACATATATTTTGGACATGGTCTTTCTTCCTGGATGTTTTAAATCACAAAATTGGGTCTGCTTTCACTAGAAGTGCAAACTGGAGAAAGGAATCCTAATTTTACGGGACGCATGTCATTGGACAGAAATTTGCTATTTCAAACTGGCCCATCAGGTAGCACCCTTGCCATTTTTTTTTGAGACCCGGTTTTCGAAATTCTTTGGTATATATCGCTCCCCTCCTCCAGACATGATAACGAGGTCCAGAATAAGTGCGCATCTAATTTTCAGTAAGAGTTAGTTTGTTTTATCTTTCCTTGGATTTCTGTCCCGTTTGTTGTATATCTGTGTTGCCAAAACACTACTGGATGCACCGTTAGTGGAGTATAATTAAATCATTCGTGTTTCCCCCACAATTTGACCCACCTCTCGAAATCGCGTGTGTTATAGTGACTGTATATTACAAAATGAACAGTGTTCTGCAATATATATATATATATATATATATATATAATAACATTATTTAGTTGAAGCATATTGTAAATCCCGTAATGGAAACGACTTTATAAACAGACCTTGCAAGATTAGTAGTCTCGCTCTAAACGGTAGAAATGTTGACACAAGCTAACAGAGCAGCTAAACCCTCAGCAAATAGTGGGAGAGGAATATGTTGGAAAATTGAACTATAAATTTTACATAGCAGTTGAAACAACATGAGACAAAGAACTGAAGGAAAGAGACCATAGTGTGATATAGACGTAGATGGCATTATAATGTTAAGATGGATCTTCTAATCTCAAGATAGAAGAGCGTACAAAATGCGAGAGGGGCACGCAGTGGCGCAGTTGGTTGAGGCACTGCGTTACAAGCCGTAAGGTCGCGGGTTCGATAGTGTCATTGGAATTTTTCATTGACGTAATCCTTCCGGCCGCACTATGGCCCTGGTGTTGACGCAGCCTCTAACGGAATTGAGTACCAGGAATATTTTCTCGGGATAAAGGCGGCCGGTGCGTAGGGCTGACAGCCTTACCACCTTCATGTGCCGACTGTCTTGAAATTTGGGAACCTCAGCCTGCTGGAACCCTTAGGGCCTGTCCAGGCCTGTAATGGGATTGCTTTACCTTTACAACATGCGAGAATTCAGCCTTCCGACGCAATATAGTTGGGGCATTTGTTTTTTGGGATGATCTGCGACGTAGGTAGACAGTTGGTTACCGAAGTTTCGGTGCAAACCCTCAGTTGCATCTAAAGCGTTCAATTAGTCCAACAAGAATTAATTTTGGCCTTCGTGAACCCAGTGCTGTTTAGTTTCAATAAAACTTCACTGTCAAACAACGCGGTAAATTTGTGATTCACTTAACATTATTAGGTACTTAAGACGGGCAGTGCTGCATGGGATTGGCTAGTTAGGAAGTTAGCTGATACAGTAGTACTTCTGATATCAAAATAAATGTTAGTATTCACCAAAAATATCAGAAATATATAGGTTACAGCTTCTGTAGGTGGAAAAATCTGATATTTACTATTTCCCAAAATTGTCGATGAAGCGTAAGTTAATGTTTCTTTCAGTACGTCTAATGAATGAAAGTTGTTTCTTGTATTAATATAATGATACTAACAATTCAACAGAAGTTATCCCATTTGCTACATTGACTATTCATTTGGTATTCACGCATTTGACCCTCTCCAGTATGTATATACGAACAGCTAATGCTTGCTGTAATGTATTTATCAGTAGATATGGTATATAGCAGTAGTCCTAATCAGAAATACAGAAGGGGCAGCGATAAACGACAATATCCATTTTTTCCAAAACTTTTATTGAGCTCTTCTAAGGCAGCACCAGAGCGTAGTGCATGTTGAAGTTCTATGAGACTTAGTGTCTAAATATGTCTCAATGCTATATCCTTTCCATCAATTTTAAATTTCATGGTTTGTGTATTTATTTGCTTTTTTGTTTCTTGTTTCTCTTTGAATATTTTGTTTTTGTTTTGAATCAGCTGTATAATATTAATGACGTCACAAGAGTTGCATTACTGCAGAACTTTTCTAAAATGTCTGTTAATAAAGTATGCGGCAGATATGTCGAATACCTGTGGGTGAAAAACAAAAATCATGAAATTGTTCGTTTAGATCTGAAGACAGAGCTGATTCTGCTCCCTGTTTCCATTAACAATTAAAAAAAACTAAGGCGCAGAGACATAATGAAGAAAATTACGAAATAGCTGCTGAAAGGAAGGAAGAGAGATTGTATTGAGGTATTCATGTCTGTGGAGATTCGCACTGCCTTCTTCCGGGTTATATCACCGTGTAGCCTACAGTGTGGGCACCACCGCTTGAAGACAATGTACTTTTGACGTCTTCACAGCATCCTGAAATCATGAAAAAACCTAGCAGACCATGCATTGACGTAGCGCACCTGACGACAGGATGAATTAAAAATAGTAAGAAGTAGTTGAGAGAAAGGGAAAAAAGGAGAGTAAACAAAATTAAAGGACCCAACTGGATGCACTGTTTGCTTTCAATTTATTTCAATAATTAACCTCTACATGTTTCGAGCAGTCTTACTGCTCTTCACCAGGAAGTACTACTCTGTATTTACAGCAATTGGTATATGTCATGCTTTTATGGTGACTGGCTGTTGGCAGGATCCCGATCCTGCCAACAGCCAGGCAATATAAACGCATGACATATGGCAACTGTTGTGTTTACACAGTAGTACTTCATGAAGATGAGCAGTAAGCCTGCTCGAAACATGTAGAGGTTAATTATTGAAATAAATTTAAAGTAAACAGTGCATCCAGTTGGTTCTTATTGTACGGATATATCACGATGCACGGTCAACAAAACCTTAAAGAAGTAAAGGAATAAAACAAGACTCTGGCATACGGAATTACCTCTGTAATTTTTACCGTTCCTGTGTTGTATATCAATTGACGAGAGCAATATTCAACGGAAAGACAGCAAACATTTTTGGACCTCTAGCCTACAAGAATCTCATGGACGGATGGACAGACACACGACATAATCACAAAGCAATTTTCATTTAGCTTCTGGGCCTATAAACGTCATGGAGAAGATCTTAACCTTGAGAAATGAAGTGACCGCTCTTGGACAGCAATTACGCCCTCGGTGCCATGTTACACGTGAGTAGAATAGCTAGACAGGTGAGACGTTCATTATGCATTCTGTGCGGATAGACGTTCATGGCGCTTTCTTTCACGATCAGCCTTCATCATAAATTCCGTCCGGATCATACTCGTGCTTATACTGTTTGTTAATTAGTACTGTAACGATACGGTGACCACATTTCATTAGTATCAAAATTCCATTTATTTACCATTGTAACTGATACTGTTCGTTTATAGGTAATACAGACTTTTCGCTACTAGTATGAAGGTCTCTAATTTATTTTAAGAATTTTTTGTTCATATGATCCAAGTTCCATTCATTAATACAATACTTATACAATAATGTTACCAACAAATGCACATATAAGTACTAGAATTAGTTTTTTGGTGCATGTTTCTGGTAACTATGTGGCCATCATCAGGGATATAAAATACATAGGTTATATACATTGAAAATATAAAATCAATGTATAAATATATATATATATATATATATATATATATATATATAAGAATTTGTGATATGTCAAAACAAATGCAACAGTGTAATTACAACCAAAGAAACTAATAATTTAAAAAGTACATAAATTTGAGTTAGTGCGATAAGAAAGTGCTGATGTTGATGAATAAGGTACGTAAAGGTTTCAAATGGCGGTTCACCTTTCAAGAGAAGTTTTTATTTATCTCAGTAATTAACCAACTTGATGCACAAAATTTTGTTTTACAATAAGTTTATTTCATGCCTCTATATGTTTCGAGCACATGTGCTCATCATCAGGAGGTAAAAATTGTATTACACAGCCTCTGGTATCATCACACCTATAGGTGTGATGATACCAGAAGCTGTATAATGCAATTGTGACCTCCTGATGATGATCACATGTGCTCGAAACATGTAGAGACATGAAATAAACTTATTTTAAAACAAAATTTTGTGCATCAAGTTGGTTAATTACTGAGATAAATATACTGAGATGCACGGTCAACAAAACGTCAAAAAGAGGTTTTTGTGTTGTGAATTGTACTGCATATTGGTTCTGATTAATTGTATATATTTGTTTTTTTTATAATTTTATTTTATACTTTAAATGCATATAATCTTTATACTTTATATAGCAAATAATGGCCACATAATTGGCTGAAGAATGTAGGAGTTCATTTTAGTATACATCCGTGCATTTTTAGTGCAATTATTGTATACATAATTTATTATTTGTTTTTCGATCTTGAGTTTTTTCTTAAATTGATCGATCGTACAGTACATAACTTCACAGCTTCAGCCAGACTAAACGTTTTGTAATTTCTGACCCTTCAGATAATATTTTTTACAGTTTGTAGGCATATTCATTTTCTTGTACATACGAAACCTCAGGCTCTTAGACTTAATATCATAGACACTTGACGTCACAACACGATGTTTATATCATCTAATATTACGTCACACTACAATAAACCACAATTCCCTGTATGTGGAACCTTAGTGTTATGCAATTAAGATTTCGTATAAACCAGTAAGTGCTGAATATTATGAATTCGTGATCTTTTGTCTTAATTAACCCTAACGCAGCATGTACCTTACCCTCACGTATTGTGGATCAGTATGTGCATTTTTTCTTAATTGCACATCATGCAAAATACATGCGTTTTCGCCAGGCTGTGATACAGCAGATGTGGCCTTTTCAGTATTGTATTTTTTATAATTATCTCGTAAGCGACAAGATTTTCGGGAAAAAATGTACGAAATGCCTATTTTGATTTTCACTACAAATTTTATCTGTAACGTCGTATTTTATAAGCAAAACAGTGAGATGTTTCTGTAAATATGCGTTGGTATTTATGTAAATTTCCTGATATTTTTGTTATATTATATTCAGACTGGAGATATTTACACATTTTAGGAAAAGTAACACACGTAAAATTTCATGAAAATCCGTCCAGTGGGAGCCGAACTGGCCTGTCTGGCACTACCATATTTTACCATATTATGTAATACACGGTGCGATTTTCGGGAATACGTTATTGAACATCAAATATGTGCCTGGATGTTTTCTACAACTTATGTCTGAAATATTTCTCATTGTAATAAGAATTCAGTGAGATATTTTCATTAATGTGCATTCGTCTTCATGTAAAGTACCAATTAGTCTTCTCAGGTTTTAATGAAAGTCGAATTTTCTCGACAGATTTGTGAAAAATCTTATATGATATCAAATTTAATAACAATCCATCCAACCGGCGCGGAGTTGTTTCATGTGGACGGACGGACGAGAGACGGACAAACATGACGAAGAAAGTAATGGTTCTTTTAAGGCCGCACGGCGAGCTACACCCCCCGTTTGCCCGCGAGCCCTTGCTCAAACTATTTATACCACTGCACCTTATATCTATTTGATCTCAGTAGACGCTATCTAAGTGTCACCAAACCTACGATGGCCCCATTTTAAATAAAGTTTCCGAGTTCTCTAGCATGTTATTTCCATTACTAATTTGTATGTCAATGCTGTGTGGTAGGTCTATATGCAAGGGATTTATGTCGAAACTTCCCTTCACTAAATTCCAGTGTCGTCAGAATTATTATGCAGTCAAAATAATATCTGTAACTTCAGTCTAAATGCGAATTTTTGGTTACATAAATTATTATGCTCATTTTATATTTCATAAAAAACGTTTCCTTAGAAATCTCTCCAAACTTGCCCAAAGTAAGGAAATATCTGACTGAAATTTTCCCCCTAGAATTTGGAACCTATGTATGCAGTCCCCAGGTGGGCCGGGTAGCGTAGTCGGTATAGCGACTGCCTACGGGCTGGACGGTCCGGGGATCGAATCCCGGTGGGGAGCGAGATTTTCCGTGTCCTTCCAGACCGGCCCTGGGGCCTACCCAGCCACCTGTACAATGGGTACCGCGTCTTTCCCGGGGGTAAAGAGCGGCCGGGGCGTGACGCTGACCCCTCATCCCCTTTTAGTGCCGTAGTCAAGAAAGAGTAGAGCTATACCTGTACTTCCCCTGTGGGCCGTACGGCCTGTACAGAGCCTCAGTGCCAGTACAAAGGTGCACTTTACCTTTATCCTTTTACGCAGTCACCAGACAGTACCTTACAATAGACCACTACACTGGCCTTTCAGTAAGTATTCGTTAATCTTATTCTTCTTGTATTTGACTCCACACAAAACTCTGAACGGGTACAAGCGTCGTTACATAAGCTAATCTGTTATCAGTATAGGCCAACGCTGTTAGCTGGCCGTTATACAACAGACCGGTGGATATATCCGACCTTCTCACAAAGCATCCTATAATATGGTTCACGTAAAGAATTCGACGTTCCATTAGGCAGGCTTCAGACTACGCTGACGATGTGTTTCTCAAGTATGGAATATTATTAGAATAATAAAATAAAGTGTTGAGATACTTCAGATGACGTCATTATATGCTGTTGATGGTTCGGTGGCTTATGCGTAGTTTTTGTCACGTTCAATGTGTGTTTCCTCGTTCTTGCTCGAGTCTTTGTCGTAAATTATGATCTCCTTCGCGCCGCATACTAATTTCGCAGCCCATGCGGTTCATAATAAAAGGTATTCGTGCATGACACATGACCAACAGCCCATATTCTTCAGCCAAGTTTCCTTTTGTATGCGCTGCGATACGGTTCCGAAACGTGGAGTCTAAAATGCATCGTACAGCCTTGACTGAATAGGCCTACTGTTAGTAACTGTATGCCATCAAACATTTCAGTTCTACTCTGTTCCATACTATTAACTCCATGGAGCAGAGTCCTTGAACAGCTGACAGTTAATCGATTAGTAACACAGTTCTTGACCCTTGACCTCACATTGTTCCCGCGTGTTCGTTGTCAATTTGAAGAACCACGCACTGGCTCTGCACACGATTAATTCGGTCCACACAGTAACACAGTAGTTGTTAGTTACATGTTAATATCATTCTCCCTTCTATGCCAAACTCATAGAAGTAAGAATAGTAATGATCTAGCACTGTTCATTTAGCTGTTTATTCTAGAATCCTAAGGATATCGACGTGTAGGTTTTCCAAATGGTCCCCTTCAGGTTTTCGTAATTTGCTAACTCTTTTGATGTTGTTATAAATGGACCTGACAATTCAAACATCATATCCCATTGTTTAGACAATTTCAAATAATCCTTTTATATACGAGTATAGAATTTCTTAACATTCCCTATTTTGGGGTGAGGAATTTTATGCCTCTCACCCACCTCCCAAGTTGAAGGACTACACGTAACAGCCATTATGCTAAATTCTTCACGTGTATTCGCGCCTAACTTCACATCTAAAAGCCCTGCCTCCATCCGCAACCTGAGGACGCTCCATATTGTTACCGCCAGGGGCCCCTTTTAGCATAAAGTACACTTATAACCGTCCGGCTCATCTTTCTAACTCATTCGGTTCGCATGAGACCTAATTTTCAGGGACTGCCGTGGTTTGAGTTTGTTGGGCTTGGTGAAGATGAACTGTTAATACGATTTTTGCTGAGTTTATAATCTGAAGAATCTGTCGTGATTTTATTTTCAGTCACTGGGCGCTAATTTGGTACAGGTTTTTACCGCATACGACAAACGTAGCACGGATCATTCTCTCACGTAGCGTATTCACTGCATATTAACCTTTAAGGAATAATAAAATTATTTTGTCCGAAACTTGGTAATACCGAGTATGTCCAATTTAATATTATTTGTTTTAAACTGTACCCCCATAGAAACATGTAATTTTCTAATTATCTGATTTAGTCTGTTAATCTGGCCTAAATCTGGAGCGATGCACACGAGCGTCCTCCAACTACGACAATCGAAAAACTTGTGTCTCGTTCGCTACAATATGCGAAGTTACATTCCCTGTTTCAAAATTAGCCCTACTCTAATTTGCCTGACAAGTCTGATTGGTCCCCTGTAAATTTAGTAGTCTCGTAATAGGTCGAAAACTTCACAATTTTTTATTCTTCCTCCCCATTTGTTCCTAATGATTGACGCGATATCTTTAACTTAACATATGTAACCCCCGTAGAAGCGTGCTCTACTGGGCATTTTTAATGCGCTACTGTGACTAACACTGTATCCACCCCCTCGTGATTTACATTTCGAAAAAGTGTCAAACTCACAAATTTTGGCTGTCCCAGCAAACTTCAAAACTCCATTAAACTCGACGTTGACAAATACATAACAACTAGAATTCTCTTTTGTAAATGTTTGCCGCACCTTCTATCCTATTCTAACCTCTACTCGTCTCTTTCTTCAGTTATCTGTCTATCCTACTTCACACATGATTCTTTCTCACTCTCTGCCCTGTAACCATCCTTCTCTTTGCTACCCCACTGACCTTTTGTATCCCTTACCAGATGCTTCTGACCACCCTCATTCGGAAATATATGTATTCCTACATTTCAGAAAATAATTTTGTACCTTCTAACCAAATAATTATTCCCACCGGTTATACACTACTTGAAGAAATGTTCATGCAAAACACGAAGATGCAGAAGGTAAATTTGTCCTTGTCCAGACCATGAAGGCATTATAGGTGGAGCAGAGGTATAGCTCTCCTCATTCTTAACCTCAGTAGTAAGTGTATGGTTAGCATCACGCCCGGGCCGCTTCACTCCCAGAAAAGGCCCTCTGTACTCATTCATTCGAAAGGTGAGTTGGCCACAGCGCCAGTCTGGACAGTTTATGGGGAAACGCTCTAAACCCTGCCGGTATTCGAACCCTGGACCATCGAGAAATGAGGTGATATACCGAAAACGCCATCCCGTCTGCCCAACACAAAGAGTGTGTCGTCTATCAATGCCGTACGCCTTCCTTCTCATGTTTCAAAAGAGGTTTAAATCTTTGCGTGAAAGTTGCCATTAAACCCAGTTTAATTGTGTCACTGTTCTGGTCCATTTGGGTTTTGTTGGCTGCACGGATCTTTGTGTGGGAGATTTGTAGAAGAGACATTTGACCAATATCCTAGACGGTTACCACAGATGCAGGAAGTGTGATAAAGAGAGGGGGAGACCGTCGGGGACAAAACATAATCTGCGTCGAGAAATTAGTGATGGGAAAATGGGTCTGTCAGGCATAAACAGCCTTTCAGTTTACTCTAGTATGTGTTTCTGCCGAATTACAAAGCTTTGCTCAGGGAGGTAGAGCTGCGAATTGTAGTGAAACTGAATTCCGATGTGGTGGTAATGTAAATGAGCTATTCTTATGTTCTTTTAGAATCACAAAAATGGTTTGATTATAGTATGGGCTAATCCTGTGTTCTGTCAGAGCACATAAGTGTTTTAGTAATAGATTAGATTACTTATGTGTTCTGTCAGAATCACATAAATGCTTTAGTAATAGCGTTTGCTACTCAAATGTTCTGTAATATTCACATGAATGTTTTATTTATAGCGTAGTCTATTCACATGTTCTGTCAGTCACATAAATTCTTTATTTATAGCGTAGGCTAATCATGTGTTCTGTCAGAGTCACATAAATTCTTTATTTATAGCGTGGGCTACTAATGTGTTCTGTTAGTCACATAAATTCTTTATTTATAGCGTAGGATACTCATGTGTTCTGTCAGAGACACATAAATTCTTTATTTATAACCTGGGCTACTCATGTGTTCTGTCAGAGTCACATAAATCCTTTATTTGTAGCGTGGGCTACTCATGTGTTCTGTCAGTCACATAAATTCTTTATTTATAGCGTAGGCTACTCATGTGTTCTCTCATAGTCACATACATTCTTTATTTATAGCGTAGTATACTCATGTGTTCTGTCAGAGTCACGTAAATTCTTTATTTATAACGTTGGCTACTCATGAGCTCTGTCATAGTCACATAAATTCTTTATTTATAGCGTGGTATACTCATGTGTTCTGTCAGAGTCACGTAAATTCTTTATTTATAACATTGGCTCCTCATGTGTTCTATCAGAATCACATAAATTCTTTATTTATAACGTAGGCTACTCATGTGTTCTGTCAGAGTCACATAAATTCTTTATATATAGCGTAGGCTACTCATGTGTTCTGTCAGATTCACGTAAATTCTTTATTTATAACGTATGCTACTTATGTGTTCTGTCAGAGTCACGTAAATTCTTTATTTATAACGTTGGCTACTCATGTGTTCTGTCAGAGTCACGTAAATTCTTTATTTATTACGTTGGCTACTCATGTGTTCTGTCAGAATCACATAAATTCTTTATTTATAGCATAGGCTACTCATGTGTTCTGTCAGAGTGACATAAATGCTTGATTATATTGTGGGTTGTCTCTTCTTTCAAGGTTGTCAGTATGTACGGATTACATTATGGCCTTTTCATTTGATATACCGAGGTCACTTAAGTGCTTTAGTTATAGAGTGGACTGCGGTAGGACGAAGCTGACCCCTCATTTCATCTAGTACAGTGATTAACAATAATTGGATCTATACCTCTTTTTCCCTTGTTTGCCTCTGTGGCATTGATGGAGACAGCTGTAGGCTCACCTTTACCGAAAATGGAGAAAAATGCTTGCATTTGCTTGTCACTCTGGTGTTCTGTTGGAAAGGAATTCGGCCACCGTTCACATGATGCTTTCAGTAGACGTCGTTATTCATTCTTCAAACGTATACGTCCCCACACCGCACCCCTCGCCCTCCGCCCTCTTAGATGCCGCCATCTCTGTAGAACTTTTGTGGTCTCAACTCAATTATGTCTCTCAGTCCAGTAATTGTGTGTTCATTACACAGTTCACACAGTGCTAAGGCTGCTGTCTCTGTTTTGGGGACTCTTACTTTGGTGCCCTTGTGACAATTCATTAAGCCCCTGCCTTTGTCTCTCTACAGATAGGTAATTATGTTTCATGATCACTTTGTCCCACGAGACAGCGCTGTGACATAAAACATCCCATAAAATATCTATTTCCATAAGATGTAAGGCAAATTCTTTTTCATGTGAACTTGCGTTTGTCGCCTCCCCCAAGAGGTTTAATTAGTGGGTATGGACCAGTTACAATGCTTCACTTATTGCATGCCTCTATATTTCAGTATTCGCAATCATGCAAAATTAAGCTTTTCAATAAGAAAAATATGTGTTATACAATAGAGCCCTTCGTTCAGAAACAGGCATAAAAATACAAAAGCATAATTTTCACTTTCAGTATTTGTCATTTCAACGGTACAATGTCCTGATGTACAGACACGTCACATAGAAATTAATTGTAAGAAATACATTTCCTACTATGTGTTTGTTCCGAGAGCACGGAAGTTGTGTATTCTACGTAGAGCGAGTAAGGTAAAGGTAAAGGTAAGGGTAAAGTTCACCTTAGAAGAGTACATGGAGGGTCAGAGGGGGAGTAGGGGTATAGCTGTACTTTTTCTTTAATCTTTTGACGCCGGAATTATTTTCTTAATTTTAGCACACCGTGTATATAAAATGTGAATAACACAGGAACCAAATACGTTAGAATTATGAAACAAACTGCATTTTGAAGAGAATAAGACGGAGAATATATACCATGTTTAAAATATTCAGTACCTATATTTGTTGAATAAATATATAAAATGCAACTTTAGAGGTTAGCGGTGCGGTACGACCACCATAGTTAGCATTAGGCGTCAAAAGGTTAATATCGGGGTGGATGGTCAACGCCACGCCCCGGCCGCTTTACACCCGGTAAAGAGACCGGGTACCCATTATATAGGAGACTTGGTGGGTCCCAGGGCCAGTCTGGACTGGTGCGGAAAATCTCGCTCCCCACCGGCTTTCGACCCCCCTGACCGTACAGCCCGTAGCGAGTCTCTGCGGACTAATAGTGAGCAAGATGCTTCGAATTACGCGGTGCGTTCCATCCTCCAAAGAAGTGTCGTAACGCTAAAACATGTACGTCGAATTTCCATTGTAGTAGTTAAAAGTGGAGGTCACATACGACATAGGATATTTCTTAATGCTATACTTGGTGACTGTGAATGGTTTTCGTTATATAGACAGAGAATAACGTAACAGTAACATGGAGAGGGGGTTTGAACAGAGAGTTTGTTATTGAATTCTTATTAATTTAAATTCCAGTGGTAATTTTATGTACCACTTGTTGTAATGTTTAAAACTTCTGTTTTATACATATATTGTATTTATTTCTATGTTATGATTGTCAACTATCTGAGGAAGCCAGAGTAACTTCAGGAGTGCCGCAAGGGAGCGTATTAGGTCCTCTACTCTTCCTAGCTTATGTTAATGTTATTCGGAGAAACATTGAGTTCAATATACAGCTGTTCGCAGATGACTGTGTAGTATATAGGAAAATAACGGACAGTAGTGACTTTGACAAGTTACAGACGGACCTAAACAGACTAGGGGAATGGGCGGTAAAAAACGAAATGAAGATAAATCCAGGGAAAAGTAAAACAGTAAGCTTCACAAAAATTAGGGTGAAGGAACGAATAAGGTGTTATTTTGTGGACCAATTTATCCCGGAAGCAAGTAGCTTTAAATATTTAGGTATAATTATCGCAGCGATCTAAACTGGGCAGATCATATCAATTACACAGTACGAAAAGCATGGAAGGCACTTCATTTCATAATACATATACTCAAACAGGAAACTAATAATAGGAAACGATTAGCTTGTACGGCACTAGTTAGACCGATACTTGAGTATAGAGCGGTGTGTTGGGACCCATACGGAGAAGGTCAGGTAAGCGCTTTAAAACGGATGCAAAAGAGAACGGCCAAATTTGCAAGTACGTAGGTTATTCGGAATGTAAGTACCGTCTGCGCATATCTCTCACGCATCCTCGAGACTGTCACTTTGCGCATGTGCAGTGACTTCCTCTATCAATTGAGAAGCCACAGATGTCATTTCGTGAAATTCGTGGTATGTTTATGTTTGTTCCTTGCGTTAAACATGTTTAAGACAATTGAAGGGGCCGCCGACTGTGAAATACGGTCTGTAATTCGTTTTTTGAACGCTAGGAATGTGCTACTTAGTGAGATTCATCACCAGATCTGTCAAGTGTATGGTGACAATGCGATGAGTGATGGCATGGTTAGGAAATGGGTTCGGATGTTCAATGAAGGACGAGAGAACCTGTACGATGAGGCGGGAAGTGG
>Ga0123352_10007709_pt1 | contig 16658 bp, 6 predicted proteins | sample TergutLab28metaG_FD_89700 | JGI IMG/M metagenome (GOLD analysis project Ga0123352, IMG submission 89700) | Labiotermes labralis P1 segment gut microbial communities from Petit-Saut dam, French Guiana - Lab288 P1 | ecosystem: Host-associated > Arthropoda: Insects > Digestive system > Gut ... | reverse complement strand
ATTCATTCATTCATTCATTCCGTTGTCTGTCTTACAACAGGTCCATAGACTCTTTCGAAGCGGGCTATCTACAGAGTGCGATCTAGTGCTTCCTCTTACAATTTTCAGTATCCTCTTGTTTCCTTAAGATCATCAGGTGGTTGCTTGCGTCCTCTTCCTCGCCTTCCCGTCATCCCTATCCTTCCTTCTATCTTTCCATCAATAACGTGTGTTAGAAGGCAGTTCCTAAGCAAGATGTGACCAATCCAGTTAGCCTTCCATCTTTTAATTGTTTGTAAGATGCTTTCATGTTCATACCGTGCATATTGAATAATAAATATTTATTATATACCAGCATTTGCACAAAAAAGTACTGTAAATTTATATTAAATTACTCCGACATATTTCGGTGTTAATACACCATCTCCAGGGAGTTTACAAGTTGTGTTAGCTTACGTTATGAAGTATTAAATGATAAAATACAATATAGTAGTGTGTTGCTATGATAAAAGCTTGATAAATGTGGCCGCATATGTAATTCCTGGTTAGGTGTGTGTGTGTGTGTGTGTGTGTGTGTGTGTGTGGTGTTTACTCCGCACCACACACACACACACACACACACACCTAACCAGGAATTAAATATGCAGCCACATTTACTAAGATTTTATTATAACAACACATTACTGTATTGTATTTTATCATTTTAATAATTCATAACTTTAGCTGACACAACTTGTAAACTCACTGAAGATGGTGTATTAACACCGGAACATGTCGGGAGTAATTTAATATAAATTTACAGTACTTATTTGTGCATATGTTGGTATATAGTAAACATTTATTGTATTAGGCTATTCCTCGCCTCCTTGTCTCTATGTAATATTTCTTCATATTTCACATGATCGGTCCAATTATCTTCTCCATCCTTCTCCATTCTCACACTAAATTAACAAAGAGGAAAAAACAGAAAGAGGGAAAACTCGGAAAATTTTTGCGATGCAGCTTTGATTTCTCAAGTTCTCAATGAATGCCCTAAGTCTCAACCCCTTTTTCCTTCATGCTCACACCGTACTGCAATTAATGTGACATGTAAGCTGGGACTCTGTAAATGAAAGATCGTTGGCTTCAGTTTTCACTGTGACCAATATAACTGCACATTAAATAATGCCAACAGACTGGACATATAATTTTAAGGGTGTGAAAGAAAGGCACGGGGAGGAAATATAACCATAAAACGCAACACTGAGAGACATAACACAAAGAACGAGGAAATGAAAGAAAAGCTAACGATGAAAGCATTCAAAAACGAATATTATCGTACAAAATAAATGGATGTTGAAGAGGAAACTAAAATAACACAACTAAATCGAATGACTGAGGTTATTGACCGGAACGCAAGAAGCTGACAGACAGAAACAGAAACAGTCGAAAGAAAAACACATAAGCACACCCCTATTTATTACGTCACTCTGCCTTCTTTCTACACACGCACATTCGCTGTAGCGCGGCGTCATGGCAACAAACCTGAGATCTGTTTGGCATCTGGGACATTCTGTTCATTCAAGAATAGCATAACACCCTGAGAGACCCCGACGTGAATTATGCTAACGACTAAGCCCTAGTAACCTGCCTAACTTACGTGTTTTATTCTAGTATCACGGGCCAACAGCGGTGTGTGGCGTCGGAACAGACTGTACGTCACGCACATAAACAGCAGAAAAAGAAATTGCCTGACTAAAGCAGTTGAGACTAATACTGACGGGTCAACAAATTTACGACAACCTGAAATAAACCTACGTTTTATAATTAAGTCCGATATGCTAGTTCAAATGGGACGACAGCACGTAGCCTGACCTGATCTAGCCCAGGGTACGAACAAGTCATAGCCCAGGGTATGAACAAGTCACGGGTTCTTGTGAGAGATGTCGGTAAACTTGCGGTTCCGTAAGATGCGGGGTATTTCTTGACTAGCTGAGAAACTGTTGGCTTCCCACAGTGCTATTAGTTAGCTGGTTGGTTGGTTGGTTAGTTAGTCAGCTAGATCCAAGAATGTTGTAACAAGCTACTTCCGCAATGGTCATCTTTGACACATAAAGATCACCCGAGAACAAGCCATGAAGGCACAGAGAAGGAGCATAGCTATAGGTCTACTGCTTCAATCTTGGCGCTAATGCAGGTGGGTGGTTAACGCTACGCCCCGGCCGCTTTACCCCCGGGAAAGAAACCCGGTACCAATTGCTCAGGAGGCTGGATGCGCCCGAGGGCCGTTCTGGACGGGTGCGGAAAATCTCGCCCCCCACCGGGATTCGACCTTCGGACCGTCCTACCCGTAGTACGTCGCTATACCGACTGAGCTATCCGTTCCACCCATCTTTCACAAATACATTTTTAAAAAAATTACCTGTTCGACCTGGAAGACGGAGGCCGTGCGCAATGTGTGATAGGCCTATAATGAATTAAGTATATTCTGATACGAGTAACATCGTCTTTCAAATTGCGTAATAAGTGTGATACACCTACTTCCGTAAGTCTTGCATGCATACAAAAATACAAAATAACAAAAAATGTTGTTGCCAACTGTTTGTCATTTTTGTTATTGGAGTTCATTCAATTAAAACCAGCTTCATCGCACGTATTCTTGAAAAATGGAAATTCCTCGTGCTGTGCATGTTAATATAAGCACGGAATTAAAAACAAGGGGCAATTTTACAAATCAGTAAACTTGTGGTGTGTCTGAACAAATTTATTTACTCTTAGAGTAGTCATTCATTGCACCCAGAAAGAAAGCACATTTCCTCACACGTACTCCGCGTAACGCTAGCAATCAAATCGCTAGGTTAAGAGATCAGAACTTGAGACTGGAAGATCAAGTGACAGCCAGTGGCAAGGTGTCAAACAGGAGTCCGGCCAGTATGTACAATACTCCATGTGCCACAAATCTTGCGTCGTTGATATCACATTTAGATGATGTAAATTTTTAACGCGACACTCCAAGACACCTTAGCTTAAGGACTGGAATCCTGGATTACTTACGGGGCAAAAGCTTTTATTGTCTGCAATCGTACATACCAGCGGCATAGCCTCTGAGATTCAAGAGAAACTTTTCGTCAAATTCTATCTCTAATTTAGGTTTTCAAAACTATCACTTTCTCGCATCCGATCCAGCACCACTACATCATTCAAATAAACCTTTATACCACGACTTCACTGAATATATAGGCTGTGTGCATGACAGCTTCTGGAAAAGCAAGTGGTAGTGATGATGATGAAAATTTACAGGTTTTTTTTGGGCACAGAAGAACAGCTGTTCTGTTTATTATCATATAACATTTTAGTTTTTCCCCTCTAAACGCGCAATGAACGTTTACAATACTGACTGCAGCCGTCATTAAGTAACGAACATACAAACTAACAGAATAAATGACAGGAATTATAGCGGGAGTGGCGCTGCATGTTTTGCACTTTATACAAATGTAGTTGGATTCAACCCGTAAATTATGCTATTCTGTTTCCAGGAATGGTTGACGCTCTAACAACTAAAGCACGCATTCCATTGTTTTTATTGCTGCTACCACGTGGTGCCAGATTACATATTTGGTTTTCATGAGAGCGAAAGAAGAGCACAAAGTAAAGACCCTGAAAAAAATGACGCCCTGCTTAACCTAACCATATAATAACTGCAAAAATCCTGTTAAAATATGGACAGGAAATTTTGGCAATTCCCGTCTCTGGTTATGACTTCCACAAATTACCCGGCAATATACACTGCACGTACAGGATGTTTCCGAAATAATCTGCCATACTTTGGGAGAACGGTGCCCAGGTTAAATGACATCCATATAACCAAGACAGGCAAGGTACCTATAACATTAACATTGACGCACGTTAATGTAACCACTGTTGCTGTGGAAAAGCAATAAGTATCGCATATTCTGAGTGTGTATTTGCAGCATCAGGTATGCAAACATGTTATGCGCATGCGCCATATTGTCATCTGTGGCCTACCCGGCTCTATAACATATTTAGACATTATATCATAAACAGCACATTTTTTTAAAAAGTTATTGAACATAAAATGTGTGTTGTGATTTTCTCTACAACTTTTGTCTGAAACGTTTCTCATTCTAAAGATAAATAAGCGAGATATGATCAAAGTCTACACGGGTCGGCATGTAACGTACCCGTTATTTAATCCGAGTTTAATAAAAATTGCATTTTCTCGACGGATTTGGGAAAAGTATTCAAACATCAAATTTAATAAAAATCCGTGCAGTGGGAGCCGAGTTGTCCCATGCGGACGGACGGACGGACAGACAAACATTACGAAGCTAATACTCGCTCTTCGAAATTTTGCGAACGCGCCTACAATACTCATATACACGATGTTGTACGGACACGGAGATAATGGCGAGGTAAGATTTAAAGAATGGGACCTGGGAAACGTTCAACGTTTACTAAATACATACTAGAACGATAAGATTTTTTTTTCAAGTTCAGGTGACCGTGCATCATGATAAATTCTTATAATAAAACCAACTAGATTCACTAAATTCTCAAATTTATTTTTTGAATAAAACTGTACATGTTTCGGACAGTTCCTCTGTCCACTATTAGGAGTTTTTTCACTGTACATACAGCAATAGTATATGTCATGCAGGTTTGCTGACAGCTTGCGAGCAGGATCAGGACGGAACTGCAGTTCCGTCCTGATCCTGATTTTGGGAAATTAGTGCATCTAGTTGGTTTTATTATAAGAAGAGAAATTTGTAGTTCCTGTAACGTTAACAGCCGCACTTAACACCTAATTAACATCTGAGTGACATAAAACAATAATTAAGAACAACTAGCTGTAGTTTTGTAAAAATCGCCCTTATGGGTCCAGGTACTTCACATCGCACAGAAGCCTCTGCATGTCTTGACCAGGCTACCGGCTCAAGGACGGACCTGCACAGTGTACGAATAAAACACCACGTTAAATAGGTACAGAACGTGGAATAGCAAGAAGACGACATTTATTTCTCGCTTCATTTTCTCCGTAACCCTTCAGATTCGGATAAAATCACATAGGTATGTTTGCTTATGTCGATGTAAATTAACCTAAGAAGGTTCTACCGAAGTACGGCAGATTCCTCCTGAAACATCATATATATATATATATATATATATATACACACACACAGGGACACTACAATCAATATGTCGAAAGTTCACAACTCCTAAGGGCCTAAGAGATTTTATCGGTAAAGCACGACGCTGCAATGCCTACCAAAGCAGTTACATCTGGACTGTTTCATTACGTAGTACGGGTTCTCTAATTGTTCACTCCATGAATAGATGTTATTGGCAAGGTAAGGTAAGAAGCTGCAATGCCGACAGAAGCGCGGTGTCTGCTTCCTAAGGACACATTGTTTTCGAATGTCACTTTCATTTGGTGTGCTTGAAACTACGAAGTACCCGGGCATAAACTCAAGCGCGTTATATAGATGACGTTACAGATTACTGCTGGTGGATTATTATTATTATTATTATTATTATTATACTATCATCATCATCACTCGTGTATTATTGACATTTTAATTATAAGGAGTTACATCTATCATCAACAATTACGTTCGAGGAAGGAAAATTTATATTCATGGTTATAAGACACATTTTTGGGGGCAAGGTTGTGGAATTTCGCAGGCAAGGAGGATATCACCACCCCTGCATAGTCTGCGTGGAACTGTATTTAGTAACTAATAACTTCACGGAGCACAGCCCTACCTGAGAATCTATTAGGTCTTCAGCTAGTCAAGAAATTCCCCGCATTTTATGGAACCCGAAGGTTCATTACCGCATTCACAAGCGCCCGACACATGTCCCTCTTCTAAGTCAAATCAATTCAGTCCATGCCTACCTATCCCACCTCTTGAATATCCAATTTAATATTATACTATCATATATGCCTAGGTCTTCCAAGGAGTCCCTTTCTCTCGGGTCTCCCCCCCCCCTCCCGACTCTTTACGCACCTTTCTTGTCTCTTGTCTCTGGGCGTGGAGTACGGATAATTAAGCTCCTCGATACATAGTCCTGTTACCTAGTCCCTCTTAGACCCAAACATCTTCCTTAGCACTCAATTCTCGAACACCCTCAACCTATGTTTCTCCTTCAGTGTGAGAGACCAAGCGCTACAACCATACAAAACAACAGGCAAAATTACAGTACTGTATATCTTAATCCTTATGTGTTTGAACAACAAGCGGGAAGGCGAAACATTCTGCACCGAATTATAACAAGCGTTCCCCGACTTCAAACTGCTCTTAGTTTCTCCATGAATGGAATTTATATTTGTTAGGGGTGTTCCCAATTATTTGAACTCTTCCACACTTTCAGAGGATTTATTACCTGCATGGACGTTGTGATTCTATCCTGCATGCTGGTCTGGAGACATGACTATATACTTAGTTTTCTCAGCGTTTACTTCTAGACCAATTTCCTACTTGCTAGCAAATATAATAGCTTCTGCGTTTTTCTTTATAATATGTACGCTTCCACCCCATATATTAACCCTTATCCTGCTAACGTGGAGAATATGGTGAGCTCTTAAAAATGCCAGCAAATGGCAGATGGGATTTAACTCGGTGTGTAATGGGTTAACATCATCAGCATAACACAGAAGCCGGTGTGTACAACGCAATTTCAAGTCCTTCTGCTTACCCTGAAGCCTCCCAATGACATCCTAAAGCGAAGTTGAAAAGCAATGGCGATAAAACATCTCCTTGTTTCCAACAATTCGTAATATGAAACGTGGAACTGAAGATACTGTTTTAGTAATGAACCATTTGAGCTAAGCGTGTAATTATTTGTGTGGGCATACGGCACAAACGTACATACTGTAAAATGTTTGCATAAATATTTTTATTACGTGTTAAAAATACAAACATGGCGAAGTGAGAATATCTGTCCAATTTCACACATACAAAATACGTATACTGGAATTTATGGGCCGGAAGCGGTCCGACCATCACTGTTCAGAAACACTGCAAGATCAGATCCACCTGGCTGCCTTCCACGGCCGACTGTGCAGCCTCCCTGCCGAAATTCCCCTAATACAGTAAGATAAATTTATTCCGGAAATCTTAGGTTAGAATGTATGAGTAGGGCTAAGTCTCATGACCAAAATTCTTCGTGACTTTACTCAGTTCCTCCATTTAAATGCTGGTACAATTCCTTGAAATATTTCGTCTCATATTGCTTCTTCCTAATCATTAACATAGGACAGAATAAGTATAATCACACCAAGAGCTAAAAAGAGTGGGATGGATATAAAAATGGTGTATGTAGGCCCATATGTGTTAAACATGACTAGAGTCACATTCCTTCACCAATTCCGTATCGAAGCTACGAAACCTACCACTTACCTAAAGGCCTTCTATGCGCCCTCATTTTGTCCGGCCGTCTATTCTTGCTTGTGTGGTCTGAGTGCAGAATAAGTAGACAAATGAGCCATTACAATGAGATGAATGACATCATCGGATGCTTCTCGTCAGTGTTTAGACATTCAGCAGGCGACCTGGATACACCACTGCCAATTTCTGTAGTGTCAGTACGTTTGTGGAACTCGTTATAATGACGGAACACGTGAAGAAATAAGAAATTTTCCCTTCTGTTGGTTCATACAGCACGGGGCTACCTAATCCCGCCGTTATGTACTCTTAGCAAATGACAGCGTCGTTAATTACCACACTTAACCTCTACCTGAACGCACATTAAGGGCAGGGAACCTGTCATACAAACAAACTTTTTCAAGAGAAACATACGATGGTGTAGCACGAAATTTTGCAGTCGGAAGAAAAGAGATGTAGCAATCAACACAGTCCTTGTGAAGTCCATGGTCAGATGGCCAAAGAACTATCCGGCTTTGACAACACCTTGGCTCGTTCCGTAAGATATGTACGTGGTTAAATGCTGCCACGAGAAATTCTGCTTTTTGTATTCTTTATCTCGATTTATATTCTGCACAGTCAACGCTGCATGTAGGTACCACCGCACAACTTTATAATATTAGCCGGATTAGCGTGAAAATGGAAACTGCATTCTTCCTTTCGAAGGAATGTGCTGCATGCAACTTCACGGTACCCTCATGAAGGAGGCGGCATATTTCCTCGAAAGAACTGCAACTATGTGCCAAGCCACACAGCGTCACTTCCCAGAAGAAAACAATCTTCGTTCATTATCGTCTTTACACGAGAATGTTATAGGATCCTACCCCGAGCCAGCTCAATCAAGTTCTCACCTTTTACATTACGATTCTGCACCCACATAATGTGGGTCCGCACTTGTCACGTTACCGCGTAACGTAACACCGTATCGTGACAGTGTGGACGTGACTCTTGACTGCGTAACGTATCAAAGTTGGTTACGCGGCAACGTTTCGGGCTTGTTCGGTGTGCTGTCGGTATTTGGCCGTCGGTTACGGCCTGAGCAGGTCTAGATGTGCAAGGTGACACGTCACCGCCGTCCGCTCTTCTGCCCTTCTTTTCATTCCTGGCGCTTCTGTCTTGAAGAATGGTGCGAATCTGCAGTGTTGTGTGGTTTCTTGAGCGTTTTGGTAATTGTGATATGGAGCGGACTGAGGGAAGTGTCATAGAATTTATCGAAACGAAGCGTCAGTGCCAACCTTTCTTAAACAGAAATGGCTTTCCTGAATGCTGTGTCCTTTTTCGAAAGTTTCCTCCAATCAATTTAATTAAAAATTCCAATTCACTGGGAGACATTCTGGTAAAATTCTTATATAGCCCGCTGACCGACTAAAAATTCAAGTCTGCCACCAAACTTGAACCGCTGTACACTTCCCTGCTTGTGTGCAGTTGCCTTTGCCACCACCACCCCCGCTCTTTTCTCGTTTTCTTTAAAGCGTAATGTATATAAATGAACGAGGCGGCTGCTAGCTGCAAAGACATCTCTCGGTCTCCCGTAACAAACTGGGAACCCCGTGGTGTAACGCTCGAAGGATACTGTTACGCCGTGAGGCACGGGACGAAAGTTCAGCTCGTAACTCTGTATCGTATCAGTCACTTGCAGTGTTACGGGGTTACGGTACGCGGTAACGTTGCAAGTGTGTACCCACCTTTATACACGCACGCCTTCGAAATGGCCACTTCTATTTAGTGTCCCGCCCGGAGGTCTTTCTGTGTTTCCCAATCATGTCGTGCGTGGTACATATGCCACATAACTCAGTATCCCTCGAGCGTCGTGGAAGTATTTGGTGAATAAAACCAAACACAAAAATATGGCCTGCAAAATTGTAGTGGTTGTAAATTGTCGATGAAAACCAAACCCTAATTGTACAGCTCAGGTACAGTATGACTCTCACTGCGAATTTAATCAAAATTCAGTAACAAATTCAGGATCTAAAAGGCAAGTCAGACGAAAAGACACGACATTCCCTGAAGACATTAATGCGTCCTTTCGCAGAAGGAACGCCTGGCAAGGGTCTCCCTGAGTGTGATGAGAGGCATTATTTATTGAAGCTTCGGGTTTTCTATGTTAAATTTGTTAATAACACCATTTTATGGCATGTCTAGAAAACCATATTTCCTGATCGACCTAGCATAAAACAGTGTAGGTATTTTCGGAGATATTACGTTTCGAGGACTTGCAAGGCGGAAAATTGGTGACTAAGCGACTATATGTTTCTCATGAAGCTGCGAAATGGTAATTTAGAGCACACGATTAAAATGTTAATCTGCTACTCCAAAAGGAAAGGGGGGGGGGGAGGGTGAAGCAAACTGATTTATATTTTCTGAGTTTCCTCACCGAAACTGGGTCTTCCTATTTTCACCGAGATCATTATAGTGGTAGTTATATATATATATATATATAATTTTAGGTACAACTGTTAAGGGAATTCTCGCCAAAAGACATGTCACTACGCGTTTACTGCGAATTCTCACAAAACCCAAGCAACTAGCGTCGTCAAGATCATCACTCATTAGTACCTATGGGATTCGCTTTCTTACGAGAAAACAAATTGTTATTTTCACTTTTATATGTATTACCACTGAGAAACAACTTTCACGATGTGTGTCTAATATATATATATATATATATATATATATATAACATGCAGAATACTGTACGAGGACATGTATTAAAACGAACATTAACTTTTATCACAAGTAGCTCTTATTTACTCAAAACCGGAATCAGAATCAAGATACAGCGTGGAAATGGCAGTTTGCCTACAGAAACGGTTGTTTAGCAAAGCGTCAGCTTCCTTTGCAGATCAATGTCCAGAGCTACAGCTAATGCAGACAGAACTAACAGGTGCCACACACTCAAAGAAGTCGTGACTTAAATGACAAACAACTACTGAGGAATGACGTCATTATTAAATTGTGGTAGGTCTAAATTATTTAAAAACAGTACTAACTCTGAAACTGGTATGTGTGTGCTCACATGATTATATTAAAATCTGTCGTTTAAATTCTAACAGACATTTTCAACACCTACTTACGTATGGAATTACTTTCAACAACAAAATAAACTGGGATACCTGAAATACAATAGTCTCGTTCACATACCATCTTTGCCGAACAACATTAATTTGTTAATACGTGAGATCTTCCGTCAGGCCACAGTCTACTTGCAGTTTATGAGAAACGCAAAACAGGAACGCAAGCACACGCGCACCTACATCTATACATACACCTTGCCAAGCCCAAGCAGCCATATATATCGTTTAATCCTATGCAAGAAATTACACAAGCCACCAATGAAAGGTGTTCGCACTTTCTACCACTTGCTGTCTCGTGCAATCTACAACTGTTTCGAATTGGTGCAGCAGCACTTAATACGATGGCTGGCAGAATAAACAGACCCTGACATGTCTGAAACGATAAAGTTCCATGCACTGTTACCTCTGACACCAGATAATAAAAAGTGGCCAAGATCCTTTCGCTTTACCTCCGAGACATGCTGGATATCCACACCAATTACCATTCTCAAGAATGTGGTAAGGTGACAAATTCTAGCAGTGTCTCATATGGAGCACAGTGAGTGAATATGAAGACACGAAACCAAAGATCCTTAGCGGAAACTGATTCTGGTCAGACAGTCTGGAGACTCCGTGGGTTATGTTTACACGCAGCAAGGCGCAGATAAAGATTTCACGTTTCGGCGACGAAGACACGCTCAACACAGGTGGGACAATTATGATTTTTACTGAATATTACACGAAACGTGGTGGCACATAACAAAACCTGAAGTCTGGAAAAATAAAGCTGATAAGAATGCAGACTTTCCGCATTTGTTTTATTACGTTACTTCAGCCTGGCATTATAAACAGCTTCATTTCGGAAGCGGTGTCGCTGAAGCTTCAGGTCTCCTGGGAGGTGATGCCGTTTCGTTGGATAAATAGTTACAGACGTTTCAAAGTATAGTACAGCCTTAAAAAGTCACAAAATATCCGAAGAGGCAGTGTCACACTCCAGAAGACCCGAATCTTCAGATTAAGTTTTTATAATAATCGACAAACTTTGCAAAACACCAATACAACAGTACACATATTTGTTTCGCTCTCTTCTGACTAATCAAAATAAAGATTTCCTACGTGTTTTTGTTTTAAATTACATTTTACCACATAGTATTAGGCCTGAGCAGTATGTGTTAAGAGAACACACAACACCACAAAAGGAATAAATGAATCTTGCCAGCCGCTCGAAGGAGGAAGCTGCAGAGAGGCGTAAGACAATACATACCCACCTTTTTCTGGAGACCGCAGTGTTTGGCTACAAGATACTCAAAACATTCTCGAACCATGCCAATACGCACAGCAACATCATTAAACCTACACGACAAAGAAGTAATTCTTTTATCCATTCATTCATTGCGTCGCCTCTCTTGCGACAGGTCCACAACCTCTTCTACAGCGAGCTCTCCAAAGACGACGAACTAGTATTCTCTCTTTCAAAGTTCAGCGTTTTCTCTTTTCCTTAAGGTCATACAGTAGCTACCTACGAGTATTTCGCACTGCTATTAATGGTGGTTATTGCCTTATACGTCACTCGGATGGTTCATATTATTATTAGTGTTGTTAACTGTTGTAGGCCTACATGTCAAGCGAATGGTCCCGACCGTTACTAGTGATGTTTATTGTTATATATTCACGCAAATGGTTCTTACTCTTAGTGGTGTTTATTGCTAGACACGTCACGCAAATGGTTTATAAACGTTGAAAAGCGGAATCTTCATGTGGGCAGTGAAATTGGAAACACTTCTCGTGGCAGCCACGCGAAGGGCGGGTGGCGTTTATTCCTCTCGATTTATTCACAATCGTTGAGGTTTGTACAGTAATGCGTATGACACAGTTCTGCAACTGAAATGCCTGCAGTCAATGTACCAATAAACACACACACACAGACTACACATGTTCGACGCACTTTTAGCACTGTTGCCCAACGCAGCAACTCCAAAGTGTGAGTGAACATCGAGTGAACTTATTAACAAAATGATAACTGTTACATACTGAATGTCGAGGTCGAGCGGTTAAGACTTCTGCTTTCTTTTTCGGACGTCCGCTCTGAAATCTCATTTCGAAGACCAACTACCCTGACTGAGGTTTTTCGTGGTTTTCCTGAGTTCATTAAAACGTATGAAGCTAGTCTCTAAACCACAATCACGTCCTACTGTCCGCGTGCTCGCCATGATGGCATAACGGGGAGAGGAGTATTATTATTATTATTATTATTATTATTATTATTATTATGGCAGCACAAATCCATACCTGAAGTCCTGTCTTGTGAGGAAGTCCCACCACATCCGTTCCCAAACACCCAGGCCCAACAAAGCATTAAAAAAAATCAAACTTTCTTACGAGAACTTCCTAACATCGCCGACACAAGATCTGACATTCTGACAGCGAAGAAGGTGACTATTACTGTCTTATTGGACGTGACGCTGCTTCGTTTCGATCCAGTTCTCTAACTCTGCGGAGAAATTTCCTCACCTCTCTGCTGTGTATGCCTTATTCCTCTACCGTGAAGAAGAAGGCAGTAAAGTGTAATCACAGTAATCGTCATCCGCACCTTTCTCAGAAATAATATAGCAACCACGCATGATGACACCACCATGTACGCCTGCAACCTTGTGAGAATCTGCATTCTGCTGGCTCATTAATCCAGCAAAAGATATTCTGCTGTAAACAGGACTTGAACCTAGCATCCGCCATTCCTGAACCCATCAATCCATCACTCCTAAATGACGTCATACACTGCTGAAGTCTCGTTGTATGCATTAGCACGGCAAGATAATAGTGTAGAGGAAGTCTGAATCAAGGTTCGCCAATTCTAAACCCATTGACGGTAAGTAATAATACAGTGAAAGAGACAGAAACATAGAACCTTGAATAGAATGACTAACGGAGTACAGTCAAGTAATGATATAAATGAAACATCGCGGTTCATCCAACACTTCTGTAGTCACCGGCGCCTCCCAGTCGAATAAATATTTAGCCAAGCCATCAGTAGAGAGGGTTGCGAGAGCGACTGAGAGGACTCAGAAAGTTCTGGTGAAGAAAACAGTACCACATCGTCAACAGTGACGCGAGCTAAGCTGGAAATCTTAAATTCTGCGAGACGACAGTCAGGCGTCTGTGAGCGCGGTTACTCGCCTGTTCACAATGCCTCTCACCCAATAGCGCAGCACAAAACCGCCGCTGCCAGCCGTGGCGAAACGCTGATCCCCGCGGCTAGTAGCGTTAGCAGCCCAATGCCCTTGACAGCAGCGCTGCGGAAATAGCAGCGAGCGCTCGTGGAAATATATCCATTTGAACCAAAGCATCTCTGGCAGCGTTGCTCAGACCCGCTCGTAGTAAAGGAGCCTAATACTGCAGAAGTCATTCGGGCCCAATATTACCTACTTTTCAAACAAATGCCCTAAGACTCCTTCTGACGATTCCAGTGTCCGCGCGGTCTAAGGCGTAGGCCTGCGGCCGCTCGCTTGCTGGGATTGCGGGTTCGAATCCCGCCAGGGGCACGATTGTCTGTCAATTGTGAATGTCGTGGGTTTCGCGTAGATATGTCTGCGTCGGGCTGATCACTCGTCCAGAGAAGTCCTACCGAGTGTGGCGTGCCTAAATGTGATCATATGCAAAAAATAACTCTGTACACCTATAATGAATAGGCAGAAGGGGTCAAACTAAGAAAGAAAGATAATACGCCTATATTATTTATAATTACTACACACACACACTCATATATATATATATATATATATCGTGTTCATATCGATTTAAACTATAAACAGACTATGATTATAAATGACTATAAATAGCAGGATATAACATAATGTCTTTTCACTTCGGCATGCACATAAGTGAACTACGTGCGATTCATTGTAGGTTAGAACTACATGTCTCATAGTAAGGGACAGAGTTCAAATCTTGGCCCTGCACCGTCTAATCGACACAGAGAGCTATGGTCTGTATCACAAATAATCTGAACTGAGATATGCTTCAACTAACAGTCAAAACCTCACACAGTACACGAAGCAGCACTACGCAAACATGAATGTTACCCGCGTATGGACTACGTGTTTGAATTCTTGTATCGACGGTGACAACATCTCAAAGACTATACAGCCTAAAATAGCGGTGGAATTTTGAAGCAAGCGATCGTGGCCTAATGGAGGATCATTCTGCCATGTCTATCGGGAATGAATGCAAACACGGTAAGTCCCAGAACACAACCAGTGACCCAACCGTGATTCGAACCTGACATCACCCGAACACAAGCCAGGAGCGTTACTGCTTAAGCCAGCTTGCTCGAGACCTCAATTAGGTTGCGACCACTTCCTTTCTTATCACTTACCAATCTTTCCATCACTCTACGCTATAGAACAGTTCCAAGTTACTAACAACGTCGTTAAATAAACCATAAATGTATAAATAAATTGAATCAGGTATTGAGAAAGTTGACTCAAGCGATACCGCTTCTGACATTGTTATGATTTTAATCAGTCACACCAAGCAATCGACGGGACAGTACGTACTTTGACATACATCGCAACACTGTCGATCGTCGCTTGTCACTTCCAGTTCACAAAACTGTCCCTATACGTGACCAGACGTACAGTACGAAAAACGACCAGAACGTCTGGCCTCTAGATTAATAACTAAAAAATGTGCCACAACAGTTTCATATTCAACTTAACACTGGAACAAAAGCAGTAGAAGCCGCTTTCTAGCCACGTCACTAGCAGCAGGACTGTATGGCTTCCAGCAGCAGCAAAATGAAGGCAATGTGATGCTGCTCCCTCCATCCTGCACCCATTCTGTAAGGCAGAGTAACATCCCACAGCGACTCCCCATTTTCAACTTAGTAGCCGCAACTATGCGACGAACTTCGTGGTGCAGATAAGGTAAAGGTAAATTTGTCCCTGTGCATGAAGTAAAAGTCAGTGATGGGAGCGGAGATATAGCTCCACTCGTTCTTAACCTCGACATTAGAAGGAGGCAAGTGATCAGCTTCATGTCCAGGCTTCTTCCCCATCAGGATAGAGCCCTGGATACCCAATGAATATTTCTGAGGCGTACAGCGGGCTTCCTTCGCCACTTCAGAGGTCACATCATTAAATAACACAAGGAGAACGGATAAACGGCATAAACCTATTGAAATTCTTCTGTAGCTTATCGGAAAAAAAGAAGTTGGCTGTAAAATGGCAACTTTTCCACCCCGACAAAATACAGGCCTATATAAAGAGGCGATCCATAGATAACTGGCCTACGGGAACTGCACGTTGTTGTCGGAACTTCTGCGATTTAAAATGGAATAATAATGCCACCGTCCGCAGTACTTTCTGAGATCACCAAGTGTCTGAAAAATTTACGTAACAGAGAGTAGCAAAATTACACGACCGTGGATGAAAGACAGAGCAGATCTGTGGTATACAGAATACCAGAGAAAACAGGAATTCAAATACGCAGCAAATGGCATGACTCAGTACCGAACAGCAAATATTTGTCGCCAGCTATAATAATGAGACTTTAGTAGTTGTTTACAAGGAAAAACAAGAAGATGAGAGCAAGGAATGTTGTGGCTTGCTGCACGTGCATTCACCACTCTGCTGTTGCTTCATTCTGCTTGTCTCAATTTATTACGCTGCTTGATTTTTATTGCTTCCCTGGTATCCATGGACGCTGTGCCCAGGTTAAATGGTTGCTATGTCATCATTTTCACAAATGACAAGACAGAGCCAACGGCAGTGATGACTTGGGACAAGCCGCAGCAATGAAGGCAACATAAAAATGCATAAGTGTGCCGTCTATCTACAGTACGCAGAAATTTTAGAACTCGTTCATTGTTTCTTCGCGGACAATCAAACAGGACCTACAGCGGCAAGTATGCACAGCAGTTTACTTGATTTGTAGGTTGTTCAATGACAATCTATCAACCGCAAGATTAAACAAGAGGAACACAAGACAGACGACCACAGATTAGAAGTACATAAGGGCTGGCAGCAATGCCGTCGTGATATACAGTCTGATTCTGTCGCTAGAGGCCCCAAACTATTGTCTTTAAAAAATTATGTTATTGAGATAATGACTTGAAAATTTATATACACATACCGGGAACGATGCAAAACAGGACCTGCTCATAATCGATGCTGAAACTGGTCTCCTTTCACATCCAAGCACACTT
>Ga0123352_10007706_pt1 | contig 16661 bp, 14 predicted proteins | sample TergutLab28metaG_FD_89700 | JGI IMG/M metagenome (GOLD analysis project Ga0123352, IMG submission 89700) | Labiotermes labralis P1 segment gut microbial communities from Petit-Saut dam, French Guiana - Lab288 P1 | ecosystem: Host-associated > Arthropoda: Insects > Digestive system > Gut ... | reverse complement strand
TAATACGGAAAGTACTGCAATGTGAAGCTTGAAGCCTGAGCGGTGGGGATCACCGCTGGTTCAAGAGAAGTACCAGGAAGAAATGCCTGTGACAGGAGACATACATATTGTATAATAATAATGGATACAACTGTGTATTAGACCTACTCTGACTTCTGTATTTGTTACGTATCCGAAGTTCAAGAGGCTTAAGGATATAAATAATCACCAACACGGTACCTGCAGCGATTATTTACCAGTGTTGTTGGTTCAGTTTAAGTATTTCGAAGTCAGAAGTGTCCGTATCATGTTCAAGCATATAGCGTGGGCTGAAATCAGGCTGGTTATTACTGAGAGGTTTTTGGGTACTGAAAGTGCCCTTCAAATATGTGAGCAGCCAGCCGGAGGGAAAGACGAGTGAAAGGGGATTTTGCTTGTCTACCGCAATCCGCCGACACCGTCACATCACAACACCAGTGTTAACGTCGTCCGTCAAAACAGCCCCGAGACGCGTTTTGCAGTAACAAGAACGAAGGTTTCCACACAAGGCAAAAGTAACAACCTGCACCACAGTATAATAGATAAATTTACAATTAAAAACGTTAAAATTTCAACTTGGAGTTGAAGTTTTAATGTTTTAATTGTTAAAAATTATATATCATAATATTGTGTTTCTGTGTATAGTATTTCACGGAATCTACATTAACCCTTTAAGGACGAGACGTATCTGTTCTATTTAAGGACTCAGTTAATGATGTAGAAGGCAAAAGCTACTGTTTGTTCTGAGATTCATACAAAATACGTAAATGCAATGTAAGCAGCATGCAGAATTTTCGAATGTTAAACCTGTTGGTATGTCAAGTACCCGGTAGGCCTTAAAAGTTTAATTAATGTACGGACAACGAATGGTACCTAACAACGAACAACAACACGTCGCAATATAATAATAATAATTGTAATGATCATAATGTGCATTGCACTCCAGTGTGATCATCAGTGGTGTCCAGTAACATTGTGCACTCCAGTTATGATCATCAGCAGTGTCCAGTAATATTGTGCACTCCAGTATGATCATCAGCAGTGTCCAGTAATTGTTCACTCCAGTATGATCATCAGCAGTGTCCAGTAATATTGTTCACTCCAGTATGATTGTCAGCAGTGTCCAGTAATATTGTGCACATTGCAGCGACGAATATGTACATCTGTTTAGTCTTGCAGTCTTACGTAACGTAGCTGATAATTAAGACACTCGTCGGGTTCAGCTTCGTGACATTTCACAATTGTATATTTTGTTATATCATTTTGTTACAAATTTTAAGAACACTGAATGCATTGCTTCTGTGAAAATCTATGAAAATTGAGATGGTGCATTGTGATGCCGTAGCATGTCGTGAATGTGTAATGTAAAAAAATTCCTATTTGGCGAGATACATGATTAAAAGCACGAAACCTTACAGTGACAGTTTAAATTTGATGTGTATTGGACCATTTATCATCTTGATAACTGAAGAATAAAATCCAACTAGATGCCACTTATTACTTTATTATGCTTATGTTAAGCTCAACATGTTTCGCGCACCATTATGCCCATCACCAGGAGCTCCCGACGATTGCGTTGGTTACCACATAGGCCGTCTGGTTCTCGAGTTGCTGCTGGTTGGAAGTTAAGTGCAGGCAGGATGGATGAGTGCCTCTCGTGTTAACAGCCTTCGGTCCGGACACTCATCCATCCTGCCTGCACTTAACTTCCAACCAGCAGCAACTCGAGAACGAGACGGCCTATGTGGTAACCAACGCAATCGTCGTGAGCTCCTGGTGATGGGCATAATGGTGCGCGAAACGTGTTGAGCCTAACATAAGCATAATAAAGTAATGTGGCATCTGGTTGTAATTTATTCTTCAGTGACATTTTAGTTGGCATCGTAATTGAACGTTTAACTCTTAAGCTTCTGTGATATTTGAAAGGTCTTGTATGCTACCGTTTTGCGTTGTGTGCTAATGCTGCCATTAGAATTCTTGATCCAGTTCATTATTAGCAAAGATTTTCACAGTACACGGAGCGACTCTTGTGTTCCGTAAAATAACTGCAAACATCGTGGTACATTCTCATAATGACGTGTTATCCATTAGCACACATTGCTTCATAACAGTAATGCTTGAGCGCTGTCTAAATATAAGATATGTCGTGATTTCAAAATGACTGAACATGCTTGCGGCAGACCTACACAGCTTCCTGACATTTCACGGTACGACACTTGAAATTCGCCTCAAAGTTAAGCGTTCCAGAGTTATGTTCTCAGTTATCCGCTGTGTCGGTACCTGTGTGGAATAGTCAAAAGTTAACTGAAACGCGGCGAATGGAGCACGCGTCAATGTGTGGCGAGTTTTAGAGTCACGTCACGGAATGGGTATGTTTACGCCGCATGTGAACGTAGTAGGTAGTACGAAATGATACTTTTCTGATGAAGTCCAAGTACAAAAAAATGTAGTGAAGGTTACTGTTGTTAATTATAAAATGTTAACATGTCTTTAAATCCACCTCAATATGACATAAAACTTCGGCAAACACCCGCAATAGTTTACAACTGAAATATGTTGTGGGAGGAGAGAGGAGACGGAAAGTTAAAAAAAAAAAAAACGCGGTATCAGGACTTAGGCTTAACACAGAATGGACAAAATCTGATAAACAGGAATTCCATTCAGCGTGTTTTTAGGAAGTTTGATTCCAGGGAATGAAGAAGGACGGGATAGTTAAACCATAAAACACCTTCAGATGAATTCTGCCCTACATAGTTTTCTTGAAACGTTAATAGCCCCCTGGCTGTCAAGTATGCTTGCCCCATGTGTGGTGGAATCTGAAGGTTCATTGTCACGTTAAAAGATGCCGGTAGTGTGCACTACTCCGAGCCAGTTGATTTCGAGAGTGCGCCCTCCATTCTACGTCTTTAATGACCAATTTCATGTTATCCTCTCATCAGTATGTAGGTCTTGAAGTTGTCTCCTCTGTTAAGGTTCTCTGATTAAAAGTTCTGTCTCTCTGCACCATGCATGCTACATGCCGGCCCATCTCCAGGAGGAAATAGGCCATTATGCCTTTTTTTTTCTGACTACCTGTCATTATTTGCGAATTTACACTATTTGGGCCGAGACTTTGAATTTGGAGATCCCCGATTATAATGCAGTATCGGGAATTGTTAATAACGTGGCGTGTGGGGAGTCACAGGCTCACATTTTGGGGGTAAGTAAAGAGCAGTAGGGCCACATGTCTGGATATTCGGTGCCACTGAAATTGGCCATGCAAGGATGCAGGGCAAGAATGGATGAAAGACCAACCGGAAATATCAAATTCTGATTATTAAATAAACTACATTTATTCGGTCTAACACAACACAAGTTTATTTTAATTCAGAATGTGGCTTTACATTTGTGCTGCATGTTTCGGCCTGTGCTTAGGCCATCCACAGGCATGTCAGTACAACAGTATTAAAAAGGAAGATGTGATAGAATAGAATCTGTGTCTAAGAGGCGTCCTGTTTAAGTCACTATTTTATTATAATGTTAAAATATAGAATGCGAAAATATAAAACATGTTTTATAAGACACGCCAACTCGCCGCAGGTAAACATCGCCCCACCACCACCTTAAACTATATCGCGTGGCCCACGGTTTCTAGCAGAATTCAAAGAAGAAAAAATTTTTGAAATGCCGCGCCAAGTAAAATGTGCAAATCATAGAAGCATTTAAGTACGAACGTTTACTACAACACACTAAGACCTACAATTAATAACAATATTTATGTATACATTTTTTAAAATTGATATCTTATACATTTTATTTTGTATATTTTATATTCTGTTTTAACATTATAATAAAATAGTGACTAAACAAGGGGCCCCTTAGATTCTATTTTATCACATCTTCTTATGTACGATTTTTGTACTGACATAACAGGTGATGGCCAAAGTACAGGCCGCAACGTGTAGCACGCATGTAAAGGCACATTTTGATTTAAAATACACCAATATTTTGTGTCGACGAAATAAGTGTAGTATATTTAGTAACAAACACCACAGGGTGGCTTCCATGAAGATTACATTCTGTTGAAATAAGGAAACTTGTACATTGAAAATGTTACATTCTGGTGGAATCGTGGGAATTTAGATACCGATGGAACGGCACGGAGACATAGACGAATACCTGAAAAACTAAGCTGTCTAAAAACAGTCGTGATTGTTGTCAAAACATCGTAAGATCGCCTCCGTCTTGTCTTCGTACTTTGCCTTCTAATTTTCGTAGCAGTGGAGAGTTAGAATTTGCAAAGTCTTGTGGCTGTTAGAATCGGTAATTCTACTGCGATCTTTGTTGTGTTGGTAAAATGTTGCCCGCATGCTTTTGCAATTGAAATTGCTATGAAGCAGCAGAGCGGACGTACCCCAATTAACCAATTAACAGTAATGACAGTCAGTATAGTACAACACTGTACACCGTATTCAGAAAGAATTTCACCTTTTCTCTTAAACGCTTTGTTCTTTTCTTGGGGTTTGCTTTTAACTTGTTTTTGTACTGATGTCTGACCGTTCTTGATCATAAAAATTGTTGGCATATTTAGAAACAACGTTTTGTTGCTACAATAACCATAAATCACACGCAGTTGCGTTTTTGATTTTTGTATGCTGAAAACATTCCACTGTTGAAATAAGATATGTACAAGAGAAATTTCTTACGAAATGTCATGCAGTAATACAAACACCTGTGGCAGTGACCGTGCAGGCTGCTTTGTCTTGTTTTCAGAAACGTAAGAAAACATCAACCATCTGCGAGCTACACTTTCATTTTTACACGTAACGACGGTATGCACACACTCCGTGCATCCTACAGTTAGAATGACTGTAGGAAGTAGAACAGTCATACAATATCAATCATGCACAGAAGTACACTGTAGGACATTATGGAGTCAGATGGTAACACTAAATTCTGTCTTGTAAAAAGGATGTTATGCTGTTGATTTGTAGTATGCAAATACAGAGACTTTAAAAGGATTATGATTCATTTTCAAACATTAACAGTTCATCAGCTGCGTAAAGTATGTGTGTGTGTGTGTGTGTTTAGAGTACCATTTTGCTTGAGATAGAGACAAGTGATTTGAGAGCGCAGCGAATTCGTAATATTTTATAGGGCCGGTGTGGATGAACGGCATGTGAGTAGGTAGCATTGGGGGAATGGTACTTTATTTTCTTTACAAGTGTAGCATATATGTATTCAATGTCAGTCACATACATCAACGTTAACATGTATTTTTATAGGCAACCAGTTTCGGCCCTAGTAACGATCCATTATCAGGCCTTATCCAAGAACAAAACTTTAAAACTGCAATTTAGGATGGATACATTACATTACACTACATTACAAGTGGATACATTACATTACGCTACATACAAATAGATACATTGCATTACATCACATTACAAATGTGTACATTTATAATGTATTTCATATAAAGTTTTAACGTTTTTCTTTGGCTTTGTTCTCCGATAAGGCTTGTTGATGGCTCGTAACCAGCGCCGAAACTAGTGGCCTGTGACAATAAACTTTAACGTGTTGTTTGTGACTGACATGGAATAGATGATACATACTTGTGATCTGATACACAAACGGGGATGTATCATATAAAGTTAGTCTGAGCTCTTCTGTCTATTCATTGTAGGCGTAGGGGTTTATTGTTGCACGTGATCACACTCAGTGACACACGCCCGCACACCACACACTGGGTAGGTCTTCTCTGGACGAAGGATCGGCTCTTCGCATAGTCCTCTACTTACACAATACACAACACTCACAAGAGACAGGATATCCATGCCCGCGGTGGGATTCAGACTGCAGTCCAGAAAGTGAGCGACCGCAGACCCACGTCTTATACCGCGTGGCCACTGGGATCGGCGTGAAATGATACTACGTGTAAGTGGGGGGCGGAAACCAAAGTAGGCCTTCGCGAAGAGTAACCTGCCCCACTACCGCTCTGGCCGCCACATGACCCATGTGGATTTGGCCTCGGATCGAACTCATCCCTTCGTTGTGAGAGGCCGGAGACTGAAACACACGAACCATGACACGGCGTAATAGTACTGTGAGGCTGTGTGGTGGACTGATGAAGATGCACACCAACATTGTCCTCAGGTTAGGGCTGCCAGATGGTCTGTGGGGAGGATATCCTTACTCATTGTGTCAGCACTGTGTACGTTTGAATTTCCTGAAAATATTGGAGGTATTTATATTCACAGGGAACAAGGAAAGTCTCGTACTTTCTGGAACAGTTTTTTTTACATGAATTTCTAAGTTTGGCAACAACCATAAATTTAATTATTTTGTTTCGTGGAGTAAATACGATTTGTTTAGATGGATTAGCCTAGTTTCATCAACGCTGTGAAAGTGGGCAGAGTCATTTGATTTGAGCGTGTCAGTATTTATGAGCAGTAACATCATTCTGTGTGACATGACGCTCCCAGAGTCGCAGTGATTTGTTTTCCTGTAACAGTCGGTGTTAGGCTTACCGGGTAGCACGAATCTTCCGTTGTCATCCAGCCAGTCGAGAGGAAATTTAAATCCTGTCCATAATGAGTTTTTGTTATAAAAGCACAGATTTGTGAGATATGGTGAGGTACTTACCCCCCCTCCCCCCAGGACAGAGTTTGACAAGGTGGTGGTGGAAAAAGGCCTTCACTGGACTCGAACTTTGTATATACTAAAGAAAGTATCCGGAAAATTAAAGAACAGAAACCTGCGGAGTAATTTGTAATTGGTTTACCTACTCTGGGCGGGGGAGACTCCCTTGTGCTTCATCACAAACCAAAATACTCGTCATGCAGAAGGCAGGTATGAAGTGGGAAGGTCTCGCCAAGTCTCTAGGTCCACTGTACACCCACACAGATAGTAGTGACAGTGTTTTGAATTTGTCATGCCCCGACGCAAACAGGATGTAGTGTGTGCGCAAATTGTGGGTGTGGTGTGTGTGTTTCAGCAGACATCACGAACACACGGTAAAATGATGACCACACTTCCTGTCTCTGAGGTAATGAAGCTCATCAGTGTAGTGATGGTTATGAGGGGGCCGGTAGTACGTTAGCAACACGAACAGCACCAGTGTTAAGGAATATGAACACTTAGCCGTTCGGAGGTGAGTTACACTCGACAGCGCTTTCCGCGGTATAAGTGTCGAATTCAAATCGACACGTTTACATTGTTTTGTGTTGGTTTTCCATAAGCCTCTGTGTATGGGGCTGCTTTTAAAATTTGAAACTTACAGATTTTCTGGAATATTGATTTGGACCAGACTTTTGGAACTAACGAGAATAACTTGGAAGCTCCCTGTTCTCATATTCCGAAGTTGGAATTACAAAGGGCAGGTACCGTTTTATTGTCCGTTCACTGAGTAGGTTTATGTGACGATAACAGCTAAGGTTTAGATAGTGGTGGTGCGGGGTTCGATCCTCGGACTGGTTACTATTTATTTTGTCACCGAGTTTTTTCGTGCTCTGCGAACAGTGAGACATTGCTGCCTCCCTTTAGACGGCGATTGCATCCTTTAAAGTCCTTATCCGTTTGCTCAACATTCAGCATTCATGTTGACCAGTTGCTGCGTCGCGGTCTGGTGGCTAGCACTTCTGATCTTTCTCCGCAAAGTAACCCGTTTTGAAACAGACAACCACGATGGCTTTCTGTCGTTTTCTTTTTTGTCCGTGATCGCAGTTTTAGGGTTGAACGTGTAAGGTGTAACATGCCGCAACCACTTCGTTTCAGTTTGCCTGTCATAACCATCTTGCCATTCGACGTCACGTGACGTGATTGTTAACAGTACCAGGTTTCCGCACCTTGTCGATTGTCTCGTATAACAAAATATTTGGTCCACCGAACTTTCACGGCCGAGACCCGGTCTCGGTCCCAGGCGAGTCCACGTGGGATGTGTGGTGAACAAAGTGACTGTACAGGGCTTCGTCCTTTGTTTTCTCCTATCATCATTCCGGCGTTGTTCCATCACTAATGTATTAGTAGGTGACAGCGTCGTTAAAAAACACGTGAATGGAATTTGGTCTCCTCCTCGGGTGAGAGGGTGGGGAGGGACTTACTGAGGTGGATCCGATATGAAGGGCTCTTCTCAATCGGTTGACCGGTGCTGCTGAAAAAGTATCGTTAAACTAGGTATGGATCATTTACAGTGAATCACCGAGAGATATTTGGCGTCAGAATCGTCTCTGCATCTTGTCCTCGTTTGTGGTCTTTTCGATTTTTAGGTGTTTAATTCGTGCCATCTGCGTGGATCATTTCTTTCCACTCATTCTGTATGCATGGCCTTTCCGTCTCTTCCTGTATGCAGCAGTCTGTTTGGATTTATCAGACTTAATTTCTTTACGTAGGCAGGTATAGACCTCCGTAATAGATTGTGTGTGTCTGCATGTGTGAATTGATTTTACGTTTTATATCCAGAAGGGTCGCAGTAAGTTACTCATCTTCAGGAGAGTGGCTGTGGTCGGGTGGAGCTGTAGGCCGCCCCGGGCGGCAGAGCCCAAGGGGCGGAAACGTGAATATTTTAAATGAAAAAAACATTCTTATGCTCTGACAATGAGTCAAACAAAAGGAACGTCAATACATGATTTTGATTATATTTAAATTTTATAATTTCTGGTATGGGCACAGTCGTGATTACTTTCCCCGGGAGCCTGAAAAACTTCGGTACGTCACTTCGCGTCTGAGTCTTGGTATTTTGTTGCACGTGGCCAACGCTGGCATTACCGGTCTCACCAGCCCAATTCAGATTGTGGCGTGACATCGTTTGTTAAGGAACATGCTACATGTTCTGCCCTGAAGAAGGAGGCGGCATGCCCCTCTGAAACATTAGTAACAACCATCAGGACAACGCACAGGACACTATGAATCCTCGCTGAATTTAGGTCACCAGATCTTGTGTAATTTGAAATTTGTGTTTGTGATTATTTGTTCGTAAATTTGATTCCATCATATTACTGGAGATGATTCTGAGCCAGTTTTATCACCCAAAAATTTCAGTAATAATTTCATTACTTTTGATTTCCAAGAATGAACACCAGAGGCGCTGTGGATGTTCAGTCGTAACAACACGTAAACCGTCCCTGAAAAATGGCGCATGATTCTGTTTGGAAGTAACACGTTTTATATCGTGCGTCGTATATTTGTCAGTAAATTAAATTTTGCAATTCAGTTTCGATGGCTGCTAGTTAATGTCACGTGGATAAATTCCGATGCTGAAGGCCAGCGAACAATAAGAAGTGTGGCGTATACAGCATTGTACCATTTCTGTTTTCTGTGATGGGAAAATAAACATGAACTGGAATTCTCCATGTTAGGTCTTTATGTAACACAAGGGTACGTCCCATTTCGTAGGGTTACGTTCTGTTTGCACTGTACGCCAGTTGTTGCCAAGGATGATCAAATCAGGTAGAATAAAGCTTGGTTCTCAAAAGGGGCCGTCGGAATTCCGTCCGTGTAGCGACAGTTATCTCGTCAAGATAATCGCTATTAATGTTTAGTACGTAAGCATACCAAGAAATACAAACAGAGCCGGAAGATGGCAGCAGGGGAACGTATGTCTGCGTTGGTGCTGTCGAAAATATTCACTTAGGTAGCAGCACCAGGTTCTACGTAAAATGTGTGTTGTTGAAATCCAACGAGATGCGACAATATGCGGATCGTACTGTCTGGGGAGCAAGCTTGCTCCCCAGATAACATGTCTGTACCAGAGGCTGCAACTACAGTTTTATGTACTCCTGATGATGGGCGCGACGGACGCCCGAAACATGTAGAGTAATTTAGCAGTAAATAAATATCTGCATACTGTTGCATCTCGTTGGATTTATTCAACCTAGAATCACGATGCACGGAAGCACGAATATAAAATTTACATGAAATGTGTTTCTTGATGATGTTTCTGACCCTCCGTAAGTTTTGGGTCATTGACTTTAGTGATTTTTCATGAAGTTCGCTTTTCTGTTTAATTTCAACAGGCTTTTATTAGGCAGGTAAATCTACAAGTACTGTCGGACGAGTGTTGATGAAAAATTGTTCTGTTAAGTAGTAAAGCACAGCAAGATGCTTCCATTTTCATTTAGCACCGTAGTCTACAGGCCTGAGTGAATGCGTCTAGAGGGACGGCGTGTCCTTCTGTCTTTCCTCGTGTTTTTTCTCTGAAACTACCGAAAGTACGGCGACCTTATTTGGTATTTTGCAGGACGAGGGAGGCGATAAATCTTCCCCAGAATTCATGGGACGAATGTTGATAAATATCTCATATAAGAGCTGCACATCTCAGTGGGATCTGCATTTACGCTTCGTACCTTTTACAGAAAGAACCACTTCCGAGACCGTTAATGATGAAACTTTTATCTCACTTTCATGTAAACTATTTACGGACACGGACCAACATCACTCACACACAAGAAGGATAAATGAAAATTAATCGTAAACTTTTTTTTTGACAGAAGCCATCCCGTTGTGCAATAACAGTTGTATAAAATATTATATACCGTCAGTACGCAGCATCAGTATAGTAATATAGCGTATGCAGTAGGTTAAACTGTGGCGATTTTGTGTTATACGCGAAGCTGGGATGTGACCGGTACCTTTATGTTGGCGTAATTCGGAATGATTTTCTTGGTGAGGCATTGTCGGTTAAAGAAGATATCAGCGCAGCATTTCAGTACCTCAACCTTTAAGTTCTTATATTGATAGATGGAACGTGCTTGACTGGCTATGAATTTGACAGAAACCATCCCGTTGTGCAGTAACAATTGTATAATATATTATATACCGTCAGTACACAACAATACCAATATAGTAATATAATGTATGCAGTAGGTTACACTATGGGCTTAGTGTTAACTTATAACGTTGTAATTGTCTGAACGGCTATTATTAGGTAATATTTTTTCCCCGTCGTAAATAATGGATTACGAATAGAAAGCCTTTCGTTTCCTTTTATCTTCCATGCAGCCGTTTCTGACGGACAGGTGAAGGTACTTTTCTGTGCAATGCTACCCAATTCCGGACAGACCGTTTGCATTCTGGAAGGATCCCAGGCTTCGTCCGTTTGTCCCTCTGGCCAGAGCAACATGTAGGTGAAGATGAGCATGGAGCGTTCATGGAATGACACAAACAGGGCAAAAAAGAAGTACTTGGAGAAACAAATGTCCTAGTTACACTTTGTCCGCAACAGATCTCACATGGACTGACCTGGGATCGAGGCCGGCGAATGACCTGATCCATTTATGCATGGAACTTTAGTTCTTACCTCACAGAGAAGAGTCTCCGTTCCGTAGGAAAACCAGTTTTTATTGATATGTAACCAGATAACTTGCGTTTATTGTGAGAACCATATAATATTACATTGGTTGGTATCTACAGTTACCACTGGGCTTAAACGGTTAAATAATCCATAGTTCCAAGTCTTGATGTTCGTAATGGAGCAGTACGTTTATATTTGACGTACAGATACACACCATATTAACATCACGGATAGTGCGGTATGCAAATTCGCAATGAACATAATTGGAGAAGCATTCGGCCACCAGCTTATAGAGAGGAGCGTGAATGTCAGTCCCTGTCCTTCAGCTACATAAAAAAAAGGAGTCAACCATAACATATCCACCTAATGCATTTCATGACCTGCGTCAAGGGAGCATTATTGGAATGCATGGGTATTGATTGTTCGTTCCACTTGTTATCTGTTGTGTTACTTTCTGCTGGTTTTATCACTTATCTGCAGATATTTCAGTTGGTATTGTGTGTCGAAGTACGTAGGCAAAGTTTCGTAATCGCTGACGTGTGACAGATGCTTTGGTGATTAGTGATGAATCTTGAAAGCCCAGCAGAGCAGGAAATCGCTTAGGTGGTATGTACATTAATGATGGATTAAGTTTAAAAATTTACAAGAATGCCGTCAAGATGTCAGTGTAATCCGAACTATGCTTCGTACAGAGGGTCAGTTGGAAACGGAACAGGCTTTGCATGAGAATGTGGATTTATTGTCTGTGGAAAAAATTTAGGTATGAATAACCTGCTTCAAATGAATTACCATCTGCAGTATAATAATAATAATAATAATAATAATAAATATGCAAGGAAACGGGTACAATTGGACAAAAAACACTGGTATGAACATGCACCAAAATCACTAGAAACAAGTCAAGGAGGCAAGGTAATCATATTGTGGAATCAACAAATACAAACTGACAGAACTATCCCCAACAACAAACCAGACATTATAATTTGTGATAATGAAAGGGGAACATGTATGTAAATATACGTTGCAATCTCAGGAGACATAAATGTGATTAAAAAAGAAGCCGAGAAGATTCCAAAATATAAAGACCTTACAGTATAAATAGAGCGCATGTGGAATGTAAAAACAAAGGTAACAGGGGCGACTGGGACTTTTTCAAAGTCATTTAGAAAATACGCGAGCAACATACCAGGAAAACATGAAGTCAAGGAACTCCAGAAAACAGCCATATTGGGCACTGCACACATACTTCGGAAATTACTAATGTAAAAATACAATAGATTCAACACTGAAACTAACGATGTAAGCACCATGAATAGTAACAGCAGAATAGCTGCAACACTGTATTCCCTAGGGACATAGTTTGTCTCAGGAATATAAGTATAAATACCCTGCATAAAGAAGAAGAAGAAGAAAAAAAAATAATATACCAATATATTATTATTACATTATAATTATTGATTTTGACCACTAATGTGTACAGATTTGGAAAATCAAAACGTATATGTGGAATGCTGGATTACCATTTGATGTGACCTACAGCTCAAGTTAGACACCATGCTTGGAGTCATGAGCCAGAATTAACACATCTCACTGAACCGTGAGAACTGTGCTGTTCTGGGCTATTGCACGGCGTGTAGTGGTGATTCCTTACCGATGTTTCACCCCTCACCCACCCCACCCCCACATAGGGTGGTTATCGATTTACGCGGTGTTAATTTACGCGAATTTGGTGTCACACGATTTATTAATTGAGGCATGTTTTCAATTTGCATGGTGAGAAATTTACATTTACGCGTTTGAAACGAACCATCAGAGTGCGACGCGAGAAATTGTTGGTAAAAAACATGCTCTGTAGAAAAAGTAGATGAGGTTCGGATTTCATTGCCAGCTGTGTCAGCGGTGGAAACAACTCGTCACACGGATCATTCCCACTATAATAGGTCTCCGTTTCCACGTGGCTTCGCAGTGGACGATGTTCCATGTTTTTCGTGAACTATTTTGCCCTTTCAGTTATGTGAAGCAAAAATTCAGGTACTTACTGGCAAGCTACAGTTCATTATGGAGCAGCAGCCTCTTACAGAATAAGGGCCAGCTGAAAATCTGCAAGCCTTGCGCGGTTCGCGTACCAGTGTTGTTACAGTAACGGCCTAATTTTTTCACTGAAAAGTTGTTGTATGCTAAGCTTTTAAAATGTTGAAATTACTTTTAATTAATTTATAAAGAGAAATTAACGTCGTTATTAATTTTAATTTTTAGGGCATATATTATTTTTAATGATGTAAGAACGTCAGAGAGAAGTTTGCCTTATTCCTTTGTCACTGATTTTTTTTCCTACGAAATACGCGGAATTCTATTATATAGAAGTATGACAAATACACTTTCACTCATTATGGTTAATACATAGAACTGAAAGATTTCAGGGAGTACATTGGAGCTTAGAACTCTGCATTTTCTCACGCCTCTCACTGTAAAGTTTCCTACGTACGATGTTTGCCCACATGGAATATTCGCGAATCCCGTTACAACTTACAGTTCCCCAGATCACTAAAAAAAAAATAGTTTTCCATTTTAATTTGGGTGCACGAGTTAAACGTGTTCGAAAATGGTCGTGGGCCACAGGCATATTTTGCCCTGAGCCACATGCGGTCCGCGTTTATCATTGTTCAGGTGCTACGACAGGCCTGCTTGTATAGAGGCAGTGTGGCAGAAGTACGGTCCCTGAGTTGCAGTAAGTCGCGGGCAATACTGCACTACCCTGACTGACCTTGCTGTCAGCGTAGCAGATGAGGATCGCGATACGGACTGCAGCTCAAAGGTTGTTCCAAATGTGCGGGCAAGCCATCAGCTGACAGTGAAATATACAAGTACAGGGAGATGAAAGGGAAGGCGAAGCTGTCGACCTTGGAGCGGTTTTTGGGAAAAGGAATACTCACCTATATGTTAAGTCGTTGTACAGTAGTTCGCTCGTTCTATCGTATTGTAAATTAACAATTTGAAATTCCTGTTATGCTGCGTAGGCTGATTATACAGGAATTTCCCCACCCCCAGCTGTGTTACATCAAGCATTGTATGTGGGGGAAATGCAGGGGTTCACAAAGTTTCCAAAAAATAGGAGCCACCGCAATTCTCGGCGCTAGAAGGGTGATAAGAAGCAAGTTTCTTCCTGGGAGGACCAGTAAAACTGGGCTCCAAGGTACGAAATTTAAGTCGCTCGGGAGATCTGGTACCCAATTCGTGCACCCCAGTGTGATGTATTTGGTATTTTTCAGGTAAACTTGTGTTATACTTCAGGGAGGACGAGCAATATACAAATAACGTAACAATGAGGCGCGTTCGTGCAACCATTGTTGCAGTGGAAAAGCAATAAGTGTTATATATTGTGAGTGTGTGTCTGTAGCCTTATGTATTCAGCATGCAATGCTCATGCGTCCTACTGTCAGTGGCCTGTCTGGCTCTACCATATTTTTCCACATTATCTCATGAACGACAATATTTTCGAGGGAAAAAAAAGGGGTATTGAGCACAAAGTGCGCGTTTTGGTTTCCTCTGCACCTTTTGTCTGAAACACTTCATTCTAAGCAGAACTGAGCAAGATATGATAAATAATGTATGTTGGTCTTCATGTAAAGTACCCGTCATTCTTATCTGATTTAAATTAAAAGTTAATTTTCTCGACAGTTTTTGAAAAAACACTCAAATATCAAATTTCATGAAAATCCGTTTAGTGGGAGCCGAGATGTACCATGCGGACGGACACACATGACGATGCTCATAATCGCTTTTCTTTTTTTTCGAACGCGCCTAAAAACTGGAAAATGGGGTTTCGATTTTCCTTCAAAGGCAATTTTTTTCTTCCCCAGAACGAGCATTCAGACCAGCGCCAGAGGCCTTCTTCAATGGGTACGGAAGGCAAAGCGGCCGGGGCGTGAAGTTGTCTGGTACCGCACTTCCGTCTAGTGTCAGGGTTGAGAATTACAGCTGTAAGTTTACTCGTCGTATTCGTCTTTATGGCGTGTTGCTTTAAGGCTAACGTTACCTCTCTTTCTCTTATGTAGGGACATTATTTTATGTGGCAATTGCCACCACTCCTCGTCGGCTCGGTTGACACGCAGTGAACAGCGTGTTTGTTAGCTGTACTGCGTGTCTGCCCGGAGGAAACGATCTCCAGCGCCTTCTTGAAATACATCTCTGGGTAAATAACCAACGTGGTGCACAATTACGTTATAATAGTTTATTATTATAATATTGTATAACGTAATTGTGCGTCAGGTTGGTCATTTACCCAGAGTTGTACCAGGATGCACGGTCAGCAAAACAAAATTCTTGAAGTACGGTCAGTAAAACCATTCCCTGCAGTACGTCGAACTAAAACGTACGGATCCCGACTAACGCCACGCTGGAATAGTGGCAGGCGCGGTGCTGCCTTCCGTCACGGGAGACGATTTGAATGAAGAGTGTACGGAAGATACAGGATAAAGAGATAGGCAGTGTAACGTTGTGAGGCTTTCACTTAATGTTTATACGTCCACGGCTGTCCTAGCACCGCGTTTATGGCGATGTAATGTGGCCGGCAACGGTAAGACGTATTTAGGTCTTCATGTGAGGTTCCCGTGTTGTGATGCTGCCAGCCCGGAGCGCTGACGAGGAATCCTCAAACGGCGGCGGTAGTGCATTTGCTAGCTCGTTTACATTCTGTGTTTGTTGAATGTTCAAGTTTATTATTCTGAGGCTTGTGGTAGATTGTGAATGTTTCATTTACGGTTTGTGGAAGCTATAAAATACGGAGAGTAGGCGGTGAGTGTATCAGAGCAGCCTTGCACAGCTGCGTGTCGCGAAATCTTTCGTAGGTCCGCATTGCTCCAGAAATGATGGGATGTATCAAGTTGGGACCGGAAAAAATACTTTTTTGTTTGAAACTGGAGCATGGTCAGCGGGACTTGATTTTATTCCGAATGTATGCAAGACATTATGAGGAAGATACATGGCCTAATAAAAAATCAAGATGAAAACTGGAGAATAAGAACCATTGAGGAAATAGATGTGCTAATCAAACATGCAGATGTTAAATATATAAAAAAACAGAGCATAAAATGGGTTGGACGTATTCTAAGGATGGATAAAGGACAGTGAAAAGAATAACAGAGTGGACACCAGTTGCAATGAGGATTGTCAGGCCGAAGTTAAGATGGGCAGATGATGTCAGAGCGGATGCGGGAAAAACGAAGATTCAGAATTGAAATAAGATGGCTGTGGTAGAGAAGCATGGGAATAAAACTGTTGAGCAGACCAAAACTCACAATAGAATTGAAGTGCCAAGAGAAGAAATGGGAAATAAAGTTCTCTGGTTCATTGCCGTCCTTATAGTCCTGGCTCT
>Ga0123352_10007699_pt1 | contig 16663 bp, 12 predicted proteins | sample TergutLab28metaG_FD_89700 | JGI IMG/M metagenome (GOLD analysis project Ga0123352, IMG submission 89700) | Labiotermes labralis P1 segment gut microbial communities from Petit-Saut dam, French Guiana - Lab288 P1 | ecosystem: Host-associated > Arthropoda: Insects > Digestive system > Gut ... | reverse complement strand
GGCTGTAAAAATACCTTGCTAATACCCTTTAATTCCTTAATGCGGCGCGTAACGGTAGCCGCTAAGTCTCTCACATAAACCTGTATAACCTCGTATCCTGCCATATTGCCAGTGTTTGTTACATCTACAAAAACCTTTAAAGCCTCACCATTTTTCAGTTTCTTAATTGGCATAACATCCTCGGATAATCTGTAGTTTTTATGCTCAAAACTTGTATACGAAAGCCCATATCCAAATGGAAATAGCGGCTTTTCGGACATATCTGCATAAGGCTTCATTGGGCCAACCTTGTAATTATAATATACCGGCAATTGTGCAGAACCCTGCGGTATGCTTACAGACAGCCTTCCACTAGGGTTTGCATCCCCAAAAAGTAAGTCAGCAATAGCCGTACCGCCATATTTACCCGGATACCATGCTAACAAAACTGCATCAGACAAATTGCATACATCATTAATAACATGCGGACGCCCTTGAATCAAAACTGTGACAATAGGCTTTCCGCATTCCTTTAACCTTTGCAACAACTTGTTTTGCACGCCGCCTAATTGCAAGTTAGCAATATCCACGCCCTCCCCGCAGTCCATTTCCGAGACTTCTTCTGTGGCTAAAATAGCCGCGCCATTATCTGCAAAAGAATCATTAAACACCCTAGAACTTGACCCGCCCAAGGCCAAAATAACTACATCTGCATTTTGGGCAGCTTCTACGGCGGTATCGAAACCGGAGGTATCCATACCACGTATAGAACAGCCTGGAGTATATGTTACATTTTTTACCTTGCCTACAATACCCTTAAACAATGTAACCCCTGTACCCGGCTGCTGGGGTGCTGTGTAATCTCCTAGCTGGTTATATAAATTGTTGCCGTTTGGCCCAATGACTGCCACGCTCATTTCTTTGGAAAGTGGCAAAATCCCATTATTTTTAAGTAGTACAGCAGATTCTTGAGCGGCTTTTATATGCAGTTCTTTGGTATCTGACGGGCATGAGTTTTCATCAGCAAATACATTATTAAAAAGCCCCAATTCAAATTTTAATGTAAGTACATGTCTTACTGCATCATCTATTTCCGCTATGCTAATCAATCCAAGTTCCAAAGCTTCTTCAAGGTGGGTATATGCGTCATCCCACAAGCTAAGGTTTACACCGGCGTTTAAGGCAAGGGCCGCAGAAGAAAGCATATCCCCAGTCATTTGATTAAGTGCATCAATACCACCGCCATCCGCCATAACCATACCTGTAAATCCTAGTTCTTTACGCAACACATCTCTTAACAGCCATTTATTCGAATGGTTCAATATACCATCAATCTCGTTATAAGATGCCATACAGGCCTTTACACCGGCACGAATTGCAGCACGCATAGGCGGTAGATGAATTTCCCGCAATTCTCGTTCACCTATATTTGCTGCATGGGCATTATGCCCGCCAAGTCCGGCTCCTTGCCCACAAAAATGCTTGGCAACAACAGCAATATTACCATTTGACTGAAAGCCGGTTGTAGCCGCACATGCCATAACAGAAGAAAGATACGGATCTTCCGAAAAACATTCTTCCGTGCGTCCCCACCGGGGATCTATCGCCATATCAAGAAGTGAAACCAAGGCCAGATGCGCCCCACTTTTACGCAATTCTTCCCCAACAGATGCAGAAGTCTTGGCAATTAAACTTGGGTTAAATGTGCAACCCATACCTATATTGGTTGGAAAATTGCTGCCATCTATAGCCTGATGTCCATGAGGTGCTTCTTCGCTTAGTAGTGCAGGAATGCCAAGGCGCGTATTTTCCTTAATATATTGCTGCACCATATTGGCGACCTTTGCTCTATCTTGCCTGCTTATGCCACTCGCTACCGTTACCCGCGACCATGGATCTGCCCTAAACAAACCGTACAAACACCCGATACCGCCGCCCCATGCAACGTGCTCCCTAAAATGGTCCGTTAGCATGTACTCTCCGTTGGGCAGTTTTTTATAGACATTCCAGCCGAATAATTTTTGATTCATTTGACCGATTTTTTCTTGCAAGGTCATACGCGATAATAGTTTTTCTACTTTATAGGATATCATTGCAGCCTCCTATGCTGTGAATGCTCATGTTTGTTACTAAGTATATAATACCCATACATATCCTTTCAAGCTATAAAAAAATAATAAATACGCTGTTCTACTCTTATAAAACTTATCTAAAACGTCAATAATTTCCTATATATCACACATTGGCAAGAGGCATTCTAGCTTCGCACACGAAACATAAATTTTTTATTATGTCAACATGAATATGTCATAAAACACTGTAAAATAAACAGGAAGTGTGATACAATGGGCAAATACAGTATAGGAGGAGGCGTTCGCAGGTGATTTCCAACCAAATTTTACAAAGCACAGTGGATGGGCTAAAAAACATCACGCGTAGAGACATTACAGTAATAGATAGGGAGGGCAAATTAGTTGCCAGTACAGAGCCTGATGCAAATCAAGCTCCAATGCCCTTTATAGATAGTGTTCTGCAATCTCCTGCAGAAAATCAGCTCATACAAGGCAGCCAGTATTTTAAAGTTTTAGATAATGGCATAACCGAATATGTGCTAATGGTAAATGGAGACGATGAAGACGCTTTTCGTTTGGGTAAGCTTGCGTCCTTTCATATCCAGGCGTTAATGATGGCTTATAAAGAGCGTTATGACCGGGATAATTTTATCAAAAATCTATTACTCGACAATCTTTTGCTTGTGGATATATATAGCCGTGCAAAAAAATTGCGTATCGAAAATGGTGCAAGACGTGTGGTTTTTTTAGTAGAAACTGCCGTGGATGCAGACATGGGTGCGGTAGAAGTGCTGCGCGGTCTTTTTCCGGAAAGGCAACGAGATTTTGTTACAGCAGTAGATGAAAAAAGCATTATTTTAGTAAAAGAACTAAACGAGTACGAAGGCACGGAAGAAATTGAGCAAATAGCCCACATGATCGTAGACACACTGACGACGGAAGCCATGAATCAAGTGTATGTAGCTATTGGCGCAATTGTTAACGATTTGAAAAATGTTTCATCTTCCTTTAAAGAAGCACGTTTAGCACAGGAAGTTGGCAAAATTTTTGAATCGGATAAGCAAATCGTAAGCTATGAAAAGCTTGGTATCGGCAGGCTTATATATCAGTTGCCGTTACCTCTTTGCCGCATTTTTATCAACGAAATGCTTCAAGGATTTAGCATTAGCGATATAGATGAAGAAATGTTGATAACCGTAACCAAGTTTTTTGAAAATGACCTTAACGTTTCGGAAACGTCTCGAGAGTTGTTTATTCACCGTAACACATTGGTATACAGGTTAGATAAGCTGCAAAAAATGACAAGACTCGACCTTACCAAATTTACGGATGCAATTACGTTTAAAATAACTCTTATGGTAAACCGTTACATGCAGTACCGGGAAAGACAACAGTTTTAAATTATTTATTTTTTGAAAGGCTAGTTGTTTAACATGATCGAAATAATAGATGCAAAAAAAATATATGAAAACGGTGCAAAAGGGCTTGACGGCGTTAATCTGCATATCGAAAAAGGCGAGTTCGCCTTTGTTGTAGGTACAAGCGGGTCTGGTAAGTCAAGCCTTATCCGGCTTCTTTTAAAAGAGACGGAGCTAACAGAAGGTCAAATTATTGTAGATGGGGAAGATATTGCTACAATAAAGCGTAGTCGTTTGCCATATTACCGCCGCAAAATGGGTGTGGTGTTTCAAGACTTTCGCTTACTTAAAGATAAAACCGTTTTTGAGAATGTTGCCTTTGCTATGCAAATTATAGAGGCAAGTAACCGGGAAATAAGGCGTACAGTTCCCCAAGTGTTATCCTTGGTTGGCTTGGCCAGAAAGTCTAAGGCATATCCTAATCAGCTATCCGGTGGAGAACAGCAGCGTACAGCACTTGCACGGGCGATTGTTAACAGACCGCCGCTGCTTATTGCAGACGAACCAACCGGAAACCTAGACCCGGACACCGCATGGGAAATTATGACCTTACTTGAAGATATAAATGACCGAGGTACAACCGTTGTTGTTGCCACCCACGCCCATGATATTGTAGACGACATGCAAAAGCGCGTTATTGTAATTGATAATGCTAAAATAGTACGTGATGAAAGAGGCGGCTATACAGATGAAGCTTAGGACTATAAGATATTACATTGCTGCAGCCCTTGGCAGCATTATCAAAAACCGCCTTATGTCGGTGGCGTCGGTATTTACTGTCGCTTCTTGTATCTTTATTGTATCGGTCTTTTTTATTTTAGGTTCTCACGTGTCGTTTTTTGTCCAACAATTGGGAGATACGTTAGGGCTTGTTGTGTTTGTAGAAGAAGGACTCGAACCTTGGCAGAAACAGGGACTGGAAGGGCGTATTCGCGATATCCCTCATATTACTGATGTTATATATATTTCCCCGGAAGAGGCCTTAAGCGACCTTAGAGACAGAATGGGTGCCAACTCTGCTGTATTTGCAGGGTTAGAGGACAACAACCCACTGCGTAGCTCTTTTGCTATTGAGGTTACTGATATAACTTACCAGGAGCAAATTGTACACGCTCTTGAGGGTTTGACTGCTTACGGCGTTGGCGGAATTCTTAGGGATGAGGATTTAGGGCGTGTGTTGTCAACTTTATCGGATGTGGTACAAGTTATATCTTTGATACTCATTTTTATTTTGGGTATTGTGGCAATCGTTATTATAACCAATACAATCAATATTACTGTAAACGCCCGCCGTACAGAAATTAATATTATGAAATATGTAGGTGCTACAGATTGGTTTATTCGCTGGCCTTTTATAATAGAGGGTGTGCTTATCGGGCTTATTGGCGGCTCTATTCCTGCGGTCGCCACTTGGTTTGGGCATGACAGGGTTATTGGTGCCATGGCAGGCATCGGCGATCTTGCGTTTATTGCATTTTTGCCACGGTATGTTATTTTTGCCCAGCTGTTTCCGTTTGCGTTGCTTTTGGGCACTGTAATCGGTATTGTTGGTTCTGGCGTGTCTGTAAGACGGCATTTGCAAGTGTAACTGGGAGGTTAATTAAAATGAGAAAGCAGAAGTATTATATAATTATTATGTTGTTTGCAGCGATATTTGCATTTTTTCCAACGGTAGAAATTGGTGCAACTGCAGCACAGCGAGAACGCCTGCAAGAGCTTAGACGAGACCGAGATCAAGCGCGATCAGAACTTAATCAAACGGAAGAACTGCTTCGTGGCCTGCGTTCCGATATTGACGATTTGCTGGCAGTAATGGAATACTATGCACAGCGCATGACAAATGCACTTGACGACCTTGAAGAGATTGAGATCGTTATATTGGAAACAACCGTAAGTTTGGCTTATACGGAATATGAACTAATTGAAGCCCGAGAAAATCGTGACCAACAAGAAGAACTTTTTAGGGCGAGACTCCGCGCCATGCATGAGCAAGGGCCGGTTGGGTACTTAGCAGTTTTGTTTCAAGCAACAAGTTTCGCCGACTTTTTAGTTAGTCTAGAACATGTGCGTGCTGTCGCACAGTTTGACCAAGAGGTGCTGGCTGATATGGAAGCCGCTGAAGAGCGGGTAGCAAATTCCTTAGGTAATTTAGCACGGCTTGGAAATTTATTCGACGATTTGCATGTGCAGCAACAGGCAGCAATTGTTGCATTGGAAGAAGCTGTAGAAGCACATGAAGCCATGCTAATTGCCCTAAGTGAGGACGAAGAAACCCTTGACCTGCTGGTAGAATTAGAGCGGGCAACTCTGCGAGAGTTAGAAGCAGAGTTCGGTTTGGTGGAAAGTGCAATACGTGCCCATGAGGCAGAAGAAGCGCGTCAGCGAAGGCTCGAGCAACAACGTGCCCGCCAAGCAGAGCAGGATGCAAGGCTTGCACATCTTAATGATCCAAGCCGTACGTTCTTATGGCCATTGCCGGCACGTTCTCATGTTTCTAGTGGTTTTGGGCAGCGTGTAATATTTGGACGGTCACAACACCATACGGGGATTGATATACCCGCACCTGCTGGCTCTCGTATTATTGCTGCTGCAGATGGTTATGTAAGGTTAGCCGGTTGGAATGGCGGTTTTGGTATTTCTGTTATAATTGACCACGGCAATGGATATAGCACACTGTATGCACATAACTCTCGCAATAGGGTAAGCGTAGGCCAGCGAGTAAATCGTGGTGACCATATTGCAGATGTTGGTACAACTGGAATATCTACAGGTAATCACCTACACTTTGAAATTAGGCGTAATGGAACACCTGTTGATCCGATGCAGTATTTTAGATGATGAAAATCCGAGGGGCTGTCTTGCTTTTTTCCTGCAAGACAGCCCCATTTATATTTTCCGAAATTAGCAAGAGATGCAAAGAAAAATATTTATCATCCATTTAAAATAGTAAATGAAAGGAGGGATTGCGTGGATTGGCTAAAGGGAATGAACAGCGTTATCAAACATATCGAAGATAACTTAACACAGCCGATAAAGTATGAATCACTTTCGCGGATTGTTGGCTGCTCTGTTTATGAGTTTTCAAGGATATTTTCATTTATGGCTGGAGTGCCTATTTCAGAGTATATACGCCGCAGAAGATTATCACAGGCGGTTTTTGATATTCAAAATAGTAGCGAAAAAATTATCAACATTTCTTTGAAATACTGTTATGAATCGCCAGCTGCGTTTACGCGGGCATTTAAAGAATTACACGGCTCAACGCCACTATCTGCTCGCAAAACTGGCACAACCCTTAAAACTTATCCACCAATCACCTTTGTACTGACTATAAAAGGAGTGGATGAAATGAAATTCAGAATCGAAAAGATGGACGGTTTCCATATCATGGGGCTGGCAAGTACTATTGGCGTAGATGACATAGGTTCGATGTGGGAGGAGTATTTGGATAAACCTGATTGTCTAAATAAGCGCATGGGAAATGTAACAGGCAAGCCGACCTTTTATTCCAAACCATTTGAGCAAGTAGGGGTGTATGATTTCCAATCAGTTGATGGAATGACCCCGGCAATTATTGGGGCGGAATATAAAGGCCAGATACCAAACATCGAAGGTTTGACCAAGGGTTTGACAATTAAGCACATACCCGCTGCCACATGGGCTGTATTCTCTATGAAAGGTACTGAAGGGTTTGGCGGCGGTGGGTTTGTAAGAATACTAACCGAGTGGTTCCCGGCCAGCGCATATAAGCGTGATGAAAGTGTGCCTCACCTTGATGTGTTTCCAATGGACACTCATGTTAATGCTGAATATGAATGGGAAGTTTGGATACCTGTTTTAAACAAGTAAAATAATTTAAATGAATATCAATTCAAAAGGCGAGATTGCTAGTATTGGCACTCTCGCTTTTTAATTTAAAACACTGAAATGGCAAAATAGCCAACAATAAGCGCAACAATTCCACCTATAAAAGCGCCAATAGAATCGTTTATAATGGAAGACCGCATGACGTTTCTTATTATCTGCTTTTCGTTTTCTGTCATCGATTCCATACCTTTGTCGGCCATTTTTTTGTCTATTGAATTAATATTATCCTTAACTGAGCGAAAACTTAAAACAAACCAAAAAACTGCCATGACAAGCATACTGGTAAATGCAGCAATATTTTCTTGTAAAAATTGAACCATTTATTTATCACCTGCTTATTATTTTATTTATTTCTTTGGGATGATTATATCAGCTTTGGAAGGTAAGTTGAAAGCAAAAAGCTAGGCCTGCCGTACATAGCGGGCCTAGCTTGTAATATCTCTATAGTTTGTGAGGCTATTTACGCCTCTTGCTCTGTATGCTCTTTACGGCTGCTTTGCCTTTGTGCCATTACCAAATCGTAATAAATACCGCGTTTTTTCAGAAGTTCTGCATGTGTGCCAATTTCTGAAACGCCGCCTTCTGTTAGTACAATCAGGCGGTCCGCATTACGCAGGGTCGATAGGCGGTGAGCAATTGCAACAGTGGTGCGGCCTTGTGTAATACGGTTTAGACTTTCCTGTATCAATGCTTCTGTTTCTACGTCTAGAGAACTTGTGGCTTCGTCCAGTATCAGAATTTCCGGATTTTTAATTATTGCACGAGCAATAGAGAGCCGTTGTCGTTCACCACCGGATAGGGTTTGACCGCCTTCACCTATTGGTGTGTTATAACCGTCTGGGGTCTTTACTATAAAGTCGTGAGCTTCGGCGGCTTTTGCGGCGGCGATTACCTCTTCAAGAGACGCGCCAGGCTTGCCGTAGGCGATATTTTCTAAAAATGTACCGGCAAAGAGGAAGTTGTCTTGGAATACAACGCCCATATTTTCGTGCAGATGAACGGTTTCCATTGCTTTAAGATCAGTCTTATTTATGGAAATTTTGCCGCTATTAGGATCATATAGACGCATTGCTAAGTTTATGAGTGTAGATTTACCAACACCAGATTTTCCAACAAGGCCTATCATTTCTCCAGGGTTAATTTTAAGGTCTACACCTTTTAAAACAGGTTCGTATGATTTGTAGCCGAAGTATACATTGTTGTACTCAATTTCTCCCGCAATTGGCACGTTTTTAGGGCTTGGCGCTGAAACAATTTCCGATTCATCGTCAAGCAGTTCGAATACTTTTACCATGCTGGTTGTGGCATTTGCAAGCCAGCGCGGTACATTTACCAGCCAGCGCAGGGGCATGAAAATTGCCCACAAATACATATTAAATTGAACCAGCGCACCAACGGACATGGTTCCCTCTAATACCATTCGGCCGCCAATAAATAGAATTAAAAATTCACTTGCCCCTACCAAAAATGATAGTGGATGAAACATAATGCCCCACAATGCTTCGTTTTTGGAAGAAATTACAGCAAGTTCATAATTGGCCTTGGAGAATTTTTCGATTTCGCGTTTTTCATTACCGAAAGATTTTACAGTGCGGATTCCCTTAATAATATCGTGCAAAATAGAGTTAACTCTGGAACTTTTGCGCCATTGCCGTTCAAATCTAGCGCGGATAAATGTCTGAAATAGGTGCAAAAGCACCATTACAACCGGCACGGGAATAAGAATCATTAAAGCCAGTTGCCAGTTGATAATCATCAAAAAAACAAGTGCTATAAAGAACATTACGATCATTTCTATAACCCAGCGGCCAAGGTCGGTTATAAATTCGCTTACTACAGATGTATCGTCCATAACACGGCGGATTAAATCCCCTGGGGTACGCTTTGCAAACAGAGTCATCGAATGGCTTTGCACCTTTGCGTATGCTGTAGAACGGATGTCGTTTGCAATGGCAATTGTTGCCCTGTTAAACACCCGGGACGTTATAATAAATACACCTTCGCCAATAACACGAACAAGCAACATTGCCGATACAATTAAAATGACTTGCCCCCATGTACCCATCTGTGGCTCTAAATGGCGGTCGATTAACATACGCGTGAAAAATGGTGACAATAAAAACGCAACATGGCTGATAATTGCTATAATTTGCGACCAAGTTATTCTGTGGGCATATGGGCGAAAAAAACCGATGGCACGTTTTATAACGGTTAATTTACTGTAGCAGAATACACATACGGTAAGTTCTGTCATCATTGGGCGGCCGCATTTTTCGCAAAATTGTTTTTCAATTTCATCGGGGATATATGCGGTGCCTGTTGAGTTGTAGAAATTTATGATTTTGCAAAACTCTCCGGCGGGTTTAAGTCCGCTCATGGTAAAGCGGCATAAAACCTCATCAGGCTCGTTTTCGTACTTTGCGTAAATTAAACCACAGCCTACACCAGGTTTAACCAAGGCCTCTTTTATTTTTTTTGCGGAAAATGAAAATAATGTTTGACCGTTTGTTTCACTTGACACTGTGCCATCTTCCGAAAAAATTAGTTTTCCGGAAGCGTCTGTCATATCAAGTGCCAGGTCGTATTCAAATGTGAATTGTTTCATGAATTGATTCCTTTCAGTCGGGCGAAGCCCTCCTTTGTGGAAGGCATAATTAATATGTTGAAAGAAGAGATTCACTTCTTTCACTCTTAAAGCCTCCTCGATTAGAACAAATAGGCATCTAATTTACGCATACTTTGGCGGTTAAGCCTTGCAATGTCGGAGATTATATAGCGGTTGCCATCTACGTCAAAAATAATTACACTGGTATCGGAAAGCATGCGAATATTGCGGCTTACATCTTTAACTGCACAGTTCTTCTTATATTCTTTGCCTTGTTTGTTTTTAAGGTGCATTTCCATATATACATAACCTAGTTTGTCTTGTACTGATACCACTTCAAGTACTTCTGGCGAGTAGTAACGATTGTCTAATTCGTTTATTACAATTTTTTGCTGGTCTTGAGGTAGATCAGATACTGCTTTTAAAATGCCAATTTCTTTATTTTCTGTGTCTGCTACGGAAATGTAACTCATTGGCTGCTGTAGAGGCATTATGCGGCGCAGGATAATGTGCTTGTAGTCTTCACCCTTATATTTAAGCCCTGCAAAGCCGCCTTGTGTAGCATAAAATTTTGTCTCTTTTAGGTCTAATATACCTAAATCCATTTGGATTGTGCTCATTGTTGGCTGTTCCTCCTTTAAAATGGGGCTCTGCCCCAAACCCTCTCGCACGCAAGCGTGCTGGCCGGGCGGCCTGCCGCTTTGCGGCACCTGCTGCGCAGGAGACTGCCCCGCCGCTCCATCGAGCAAAGCCCGATTACGCTTCCTTCGCCTTCGCTACGGGTGCGCGCTGTGCGCGCAAATAGTTATACTGTACTAATTTAATCCATGCTGATAACTTTCAAGCCTTCCATTTGTATGGTGTAAAGCTTGTGATAATCGCCTTTTTTCCGCATTAATTCTTCGTGGGTACCGTTTTCGGTAATCTTACCATCGCTAATTACGGCTAAGGTGTGGGCATCTTTTAAAGTGGAAAGTCTGTGGGCAATGGCGATTGTTGTTCTATCTGCTTGCAGCTGATTTAAGGCTGCTTGTATTTTGCCTTCTGTTTCTGTATCCATTGCGGCGGTGGCTTCATCTAGAATTAAGATTTTTGGATTTTGTATAATTGTGCGCGCAATAGAAAGCCTTTGGCGTTCGCCACCGGATAAATCTTGCCCACCTGCACCAACGCGGGTTTCGTATCCGTCGGGTAGTTTTGCAATAAAGTCATGTGCCGAAGCCATTTTTGCGGCCCATATCACTTCTTCTATGCTGGCATCCGGTTTGGCATAGCGTATATTATCCATGATGCTTCCTATAAATAGGTAAATATCTTGAGAAACGATCCCAATGTTTGTGCGAAGCTGTTCAAGGCTAAGTTCTTTTACGTTAACGCCGTCTATTAATATATCACCTTCGGTAGGGTCATAAAGGCGGGCTATTAAGTTGGCCAGGGTGGACTTCCCTGCGCCTGTTTTGCCAACGAGACCCATTGTTTGCCCGGCAGGCACGTGCAAATCCATACCTTTTAAAATGGGCTTGGCTGGTTCGTACTGAAACCATGCGCTTTTTACTGTAATTTCTCCACGAAAATTATCTAATATAATTGGGTTTTTAGGTTCTTCTATATCTGCTTTTGCATCTATTACTTCAAAAACACGTTGGGCGGCGTCTACACAGCGCGCCCACCAGTTACTGACTGTGGACATAAATTGCAGTGGTCCGTAAAGCATTTGCAAATATGCCAAAAACGCAAGCATCACACCAAGTGTAATATCGCCACGTATTACCATCATGCCACCAACGGCGGTAACAGCCACCTGTCCTAAAAACAGAAATAACCAAATGAGCGGAAATGCGGTAAAACCTAGGTTCATGCTGGCAGTTTCAATTGCTGCCTGCTTGTCACCAATGTTTCTAAAGCGACGAGATTCTTCGTTTTCTCTGGCAAAAGCTTTTATAACACGTTGTCCGTTTACCGCATCGGATACCATGTTGTTAAGCTGAGAGTTCATAACCCAAAACTTATGGTGGTATCGTCTGAATATTTTCATGAGGATTCTAAACATGATTGCAGCGAGAGGTATTACTGTTATACAAATGAGGGCAAGCCGCCATTCCAGCACAAACATTACAACAAAAATACCGATAAATGTTATTGCGTTTATTAAAACGAAAGGAAGCCCATCTACAAAAAACCAATATATATTTCTTGCATCCCGGCCAACACGGTTCATTAGAGACCCGGTACGTTTAGACGTGTAGAATGCGACGGAAAGACGTTGCATTGCTTCAAATATACGCACTTGTAAGTCGTAAATTATCCACGGCATGGTTTTTGCAAGTACTACTTGATAAAGCACTTGAAATCCTGCTTCTATAAAACGCACACCCAAAATAACGAGTACAATACCGCCAACCATGCGATAGTACAGCCCGCCCTCTACCAAAACTTCGTCAAACAGAATGCGGGTACTTACATATGGTGCAAATATAGTCATCGCTGTTATCGTAGACATAACTAGAAAACATGCTGCAACTTTTCCTTTGTATAGTCTGAAGAAACTTAGAAGCCTTACGAATATGCCCATTTTGTCGGTACATATGGGGCACAGGGCACGTTCAGGTTCTGGGTAGCGAGTTGCGCATTTAGGGCAGAAGAGTTCTTCCTCTTCTTTAATTTCGTGTAGCGGGTCCAGGCCTTCTTCCATATTTTTTACGACTTTAATCATACGGTCTGTAAAGGCTTGGTGGCCTAATGAAGACAGCAAAATAAGCCGCTGTTCACCATTCTTTGTAGCAAGTAAACGGCAAGTTGATAGCAGTGTTTCTGTTGTAAGTTCACCAAGCTCTTTTAAATTGTGAGTTACAACTTCCCGGGTGGTGTACTGGGAAACAATTCTGCGTGCACCCTCGGTTTTTACTACTTCTTCAATTCCGTATAATATATACAGATTCTGTCTGTCGATAGCCACGTAGGTGTCTGAAAAATTGCTATTTAAATCCATATCTGTATGCAGTGCAAAAACAAGATTGTCAAAATTTATGCCATTTGCTGTAAATGCACTGCGCATGTATTCGTGTTTCATTTAAAGCCTCCAAAAGTATTGTCAGGATTATTCAGTTTCTTAGTATACATTAAAACAATATTATTTCAACGGAAAAACTGATTTATATTTGAAAATTATCCATATAAATAAATTTGTAAAGAATCTGTCATATTGGAATCTCTTAAAAAATCTTGCAATCTTGGACTATGTCTGATAAAGTATCGAAAGTAAAAAAACTACTAATTAAGGAGAATGAGCATGAAAAAAGTACTATGTTTTGCACTTGCCCTAGTGTTGGCAGTTGCACCAGTAGCTGTATTTGCTGATGAGTATGACAATGGCGAAAACGGCTATGATGAAGAATATGCATACGATGAAGATTATGCATATGACGAAGACTATGCAGACGATGATGCTGCAGAAGAAGCTGTTGCTGTTGCAGCAGACCCACAAGTATGGACCTTCGTAACCGGCGAAGATAACGAAGGCTGGGACGTTGAAGAAGACGATTACCTAAGCACAATTACATGGACAGCACCTGGTGAGATTGCAGTTTATGTAACCGGTAACGTTCTTGTAGAAGATGCAACTGTTGCAGTATATTTAAACGATGAGCCTGTTGAAGGTTTTGAGTTTGAAGAAGGTTATGATGCAGAACTTCATCTTGCATTAGAATTGGCAGAAGGCGACGAATTATCATTCGTAACCACACTTCTTGAAGACGAAGGTTCAGCAGAATGGACAATTGTTATCACAGAAGTTCTTCCTGTAGTTGAAGACGTTGAAGAAGATGATGATTACGATGCAGAAGACGAGTACTACTACGAAGATCCTGCAGCAGAAGAAGCTCCTGTTGAAGAAGCATCTCCACTTGCAGCAATCCCTACACGTGTTGTAGGTACTGTTGAGTTCATCGGTTTCCGCGTTGCTGCTGAAGCATTTGGATACGAAGAACTAACATGGTACGGCCCAACCCGCACAATTACCGTTGTTGGTTTAGACGTAAGCTTTACAATAAACGAAGCTGGCGGCTTTAACGATGATGGTACAGTTTATGTGCCTGTTGCGTTTGTTTACGACATGTTTTCATAATTAAAAAATTGTATTAATTCTATAATAAAAAAGGGCTGTGGGAAAATTGTTAATCAGTTTTCCCACAGCCTTTTTGCTTTATATTTTTACTTTTTATAGCAGTATAGCATGTTCGATAATATACTCGATAACCATTTGATTTCGGATAAATTGTTTTAACCAAGGCAGACCGTACATTTCTTCAAACATAGAAAAGTCTTCTGAGCCAAAGTGTTCTAAAAAGAAATCTGCTACATCTTGGACGCTTGCATTAATGTTGGCATCCTCTGCAATTGCTTGTAGTATTAGTGTAAATCTTGCTTCCATTTCAATTTCATCACGTATATCTTCAAGAAATTCTTCTACACTGTTGTAACCTTGTAACTCGAGTAAGGAGATTAAATCCATTCCAAATTGCAAACCTTGTTCGATTTGACGCTGCAGTATTGCTTGTTCGTAATACCTTAGCAATTGTTCTGGAATTGAGGTAACACCCATGTAGTCTAATATATAATCCTGGATATATTGATTAATGGAACCTTCTTGGAGTCCGGATAGAATGTCTTCAATCAAATCGTCGACGGTTGTTAGGCCGTGAAGTGGGGCTATATGCTCCAAAACAAATGCGTCAGTTAGTTCTGGTATTATTTCGTCACCTTGAATATGGTTTATTGTTGTGACAAACAATGCGTCTGCACCTGCAAGAGATTCTTCGAAGTAATCTTCTGGGAAGGTTACCTCCACATTTACTACGGTTCCGGGCATGTGGCCAATAATTTGATGTAAAAAGTCATCTATAAAGTCTGCACTGCCTGCTGTTACATACATTCCCATTCCGCCTGTAGAGCCGCCCATAAATTCTTCGCCGTCTACACTGCCAACGAAATCGATGTTTACTTGGTCCCCATCAACGACTTCCCGGTCTGTAACTTGTTCTGCTGTGGTGTGGTCAGACAATAGCATGTCAAGTATTTCTTGGACGCGCAGCTCTGAAATATAGTGTACATCTGCTGGAATTTCTAATGCCTGGTAGTTGAAGAGATCTACATAATTTAATGCTGTTAAACCTTGCACAAAGCCGTTTTCGTCAAGACCATCGCTAAAGAAGAATTCTGGCTCTTCATTGGGCGTTTCATCGGATGGGGGTGGGGGGGCTTCGGTGTAAGATTCCGGATCTCCTGCATTCACTTCGTCGACTGTATCTCCGGTGCAGCCCGGTAGTGCCAACAAAATTAATAGTGCGAGAAGAGTACATAGAATTGCTTTTTTTCTGTTCATTTTCTTTTCTTCCTCCGTTTTTTTATTAGTTAAATACATGTCTATTATAACAGGTAAACGTTGTTGCGGGGGAATACTAGATTAAATTTACATGTCGTTCATATACTGTTCATATCCGGATAATATAGACAATTAAGTTAAAAATCGCCTCAAGCTTCGCCAAAGAACGCAGTTAAAGCCCTGGGTTTTTGTCTGGCTCTCGGCTGTTTTTAACATAAATTGCTATAGTGAGCGGCTTTAAAGTTTTGCTTTTGGGGATGAAATAAGTGTTGTTAGATAGCCAAAAACTACAGCTACAGTTAGGCCGCCGGCCATAGCGGTTGCGCCACCGGTTATGACACCTAGTAGCCCGCGTTCGTCAACTGCGCGTTTTACACCTCGGGCAAGTATGTTGCCAAAACCAGGTAGTGGAACAGCTGCGCCTGCACCTGCAAAGTCAATGAGTCTGTCATACCAGCCTAAGCCGCCAAGTATGCAGCCGACTACTACAAAAAGCACGAGTATGCGTGCGGGTGTTAGTTTTGTTAAATCTATTAGCAGCTGCCCGATTAGGCAAATGAGGCCGCCAATGATAAAAGCCCAGAAAATAGTCATTTATGACCAGTCCTTTCTATTTGAATGGGGCTCTGCCCCAAGCCCCGCCGCTCCGCCGGGCAGAGCCCGGCTACGCTTCCTCCGCGTTCGCTACGGGTGCGCGCTGTGCGCGCAAATAGTTTTTACACTATATTTCCACCGCAACCGCATGTGCAATAGCTGGTATGCTTTCGCCCTGTTGTATTGTTGCTACGCTATGCAGTGCGCCTGTTGGCACAAATAAAATTCGTTTAAGCAGCCCTTTTTGCAGCTGGTTGTAAAGGTAGCCGGCAAATGTTGCGGCGGCGCATCCACACCCACTGCCGCCGCTGTCTACATCTTGGGTTTCACGGTCAAAAATTAATAGGCCGCAATCTTCGTGAATTTGTTCGAAGTTTTCGAATTTATTTTGTTTCATTAGTTGTCGCAATAATGTTGAACCCACATGGCCTAAGTCGCCGGTTACAATCATGTCATAATAATTGGGCGGGAGGGACAGGTCGCTAAAATGTGTAGTAATAACTTCTGCTGCGGCCGGAGCCATGGCTGCGCCCATACAGTTTGCATCTGTTACGCCCATGTCAACCACTGCGCCTGTGGTAGCGGCGGTTATATAGGGGCCGTTTCCGTTTTTTGCAAGCACCACCGCGCCATCGCCGGTGACTGTCCAGCCAGAGGTCGGCGGACGTTGTGTGCCAAGCTCTATAGGAAAGCGAAATGTCTTTTCTGTTCCGCAAAAGTGGCTAGATGCAGAAGCTACTGCATATTC
>Ga0123352_10007697_pt1 | contig 16664 bp, 7 predicted proteins | sample TergutLab28metaG_FD_89700 | JGI IMG/M metagenome (GOLD analysis project Ga0123352, IMG submission 89700) | Labiotermes labralis P1 segment gut microbial communities from Petit-Saut dam, French Guiana - Lab288 P1 | ecosystem: Host-associated > Arthropoda: Insects > Digestive system > Gut ... | reverse complement strand
GTGTGTGCGGGGGTTGGGGAGAAAGTTGTTTTCTTGAGGGGTTGTGCGTGGTTGCGCGGTGGGGGACAAGTGGAATTTGTGGGAGAGTGGGGGGGGGGGGGGGGGAAAACTTGGAGAGTTTCTCTCTCTATCGGCGTAAGAACTACCATGATCCGTTGAGCAGTTTATTTGTTGCGAATTTTTAAAATGTTTCACGAACTTATGAAGAACCCTACATTTCTCTATTTCGTTGACGAAACTGTCTTATTATTTTGCAGCAGACACATCACTAATTTGAATAACTCCGGACCCGCTGAACGGTGTATAATCCACTCCATTTCGTATTTTCGACTCACGACCAATTCGACTTATGACTCAGGTGTTCAGAACGGATCCTGTTCGCAAGTAGGGGAAGCCCTTCCTGTAATAGTAACAACAGTTATAATAATACCATATAAGTCCGACGTGTCTTGCATATTAACATCACACACAATTTGAACTCCTCTTCTAAACGTCTTCAGACAGGCCAGAAATAAGTCAATCCGCAATTTGTGAGACAGGCTGAGTTTCGTTCCTGGAATACACAATACTCTCTTCAAAGGTCACCGAAACAAATAATTCCGAGAATCGTCTGAGGTTCTGACGCCGGTGACTACGAGGATTACCGTCTTTTGGAATGTGACGCCGTGTAGTTTGGCAGAAATTCACGGAAGCATTGGAAATACGTACTGCACCAGTACTCATCACAGATGCAGTAGCAGTGTCCGACTGCTGGCTGGAAGCTAAGACACTGTCACGTCCTACTGGTGTGCCTAAATCACAGAAAAACAAGAAGTCGAGTACTGAAGCTACTGCTATTTTTTGTACTTTGAAGTGCCTGTTGTGTTTACTTATTTACCATTTTTTCAACCGCAACTGCAAGTAATAAAGCGTCGGATGGACTGGGCAAAATTAAGAAACAGAGGCAAGAATAAAATGAATGAAAACGGAGGAGAGAAAGAAATTTAATACAGTAACAAAGACAAGCCAAGAAAGAATGAACTCAAGTTGTGTAGCAATGATTTGCTGCCCTTTACGTGAGACAGTCGTGCAGCCGGATATGCTGAGTCGGTATTGCGACTAGACCACAAGCTGAAGGGCCCAGGGTTCGAATCCCTGTACGGCAAGATATATTTTTCCTCACAAACGTCGAGAACGGTTCAGGGGCCCACTCAATCTCCTATTCAACTGGTACCGGGTTTCTTTCCCGGGGGTAAAGCGGCCGGGGCGTGAAATTAACTCACCTCCAGCTAGTGTCGAGGTTACGAATGAGTGGAGCTACACCTCGACACCCCCTATGTACCTTCATGGCTTGGACAGTGATGATTTTTATGTGAAGCAGTCGCATCTCCATTCCTGGAGCTACTCGGCTCCTATCATGCACCGCACACAACATGAAGCCTCACAGCCATGTTTCTTCCATCTCCAGAAACAGCAAGCATGCGGTAGCGTCTAACTTATATTACGAAGTATTGGGTTCACATCTCGGTCGAAGGGCCGGCAATTGTGACAGGCCTTTCGTGATTTTTCTCAGGCGGTAAGTCAATCAGTGACTAGGTGAATATTCCAGTACTTCGCAGAACAATCTAAGTTACGGGTATTATGGTTAGTGTACTTAGTTTCGGAGGCTGGTTACTCTGTGATAACACACTCCTGGTTTTCCACAGCAGAAAGTCCGTCACCAAACCTGGAGCTCGAATCCGTAGCCTCGCAGGAGGGGATAGTGAGAGCTGACTGCATCACTGCCGGTCGCCATAACCTTGAAGCGCACCAAGGTTACACGGTTTGTTCTTGCAGAACAGATTCCTGTAGGCTTCACTCGTTCGACAACAGTACTAACACTGTTCCTTCTAGACCGTGATGGACATTTAATTTAAATGTGGCGACGGATAGGCTCTTTCGAAGTAATCTCAAGCCTGAACGCCTCGCGGGCAAACAATTATCAAGTAACTGTTGTTAAAAACTACCACATATTTGCACCTGAAAGACATAAAATAGCTTTATGCAAAATCAATTCGCACAAGGCATCCAAAATTCTCACTGACGTTTTCAGGTTTCCAACAGTGTTTTACACCGAAAATGAACTGAAGCCCACAAGAATTTCCGATGCTATAAACATTTAACGACATACAAGAAAAACAAATGTATCTCTGTGCGGCATGATACACCTGGCTGTATGCAATTCCACAACTTTTCAACGACGCAAATATTTTGACATGTGTCTGTCCTAACTAATGAAAATTCCAACAATAAGCCACAAACAATGGCCACTGTAAGCATGTGTGAATATCATTTACTCCAAATGAATGATATTGCAGTCTTTTCGACAGTTGTGCCCTAAGTATATAGTCTTATTATTATTATCATCATCATCATCACCATCATCATATATCTTTCATGGAGTTGGGCCACTTGTTGACCCGTTCCGGTCTCACGTATCCAGACAAGTCTCCTAAAAAATCTACCATGATTCATTCTGCCAGTTGGGGAGTAGTAATTCATTACCCTGGGTAATCTATTTATAGGCATTCTATTTACATGTTGTATCCAGCTTCTCTTGTATTCCAGTATTATTATTATCATTATTATTATTATTATTCTCATTCTCCTCCTCCTCTTTAACCTGCTCCTCCCTCACTTCCTTCCTTTCTTCGGCTTTCACGAATTAATCCATATACTGTCTGTTTTGATTCAGAATTTTATATTTAAGTATGGATTTTTTTAGTTATTGGAATTCCTTTGATCACACACAGACACAAAACACAATATCACGGACGTGGGTTTCAGCCATGCTCCGTGCGGAATTCGAAAGCGCGACCTCAGACAGCACGCAATTCACAGCGACCAGTGTTAAAAGGTGAAGCTGTGCCTGTGCTAAGCATCCCGCCACGAAGGCGTAAGGAGGAGTGAAGGTAAGATCCGCGCTTTCTTAGCCTTAGTAACGTATAGGTGATCAGGCTCACGCTGCGGCCGGATTTCCCTTACTGGGAAACGTCCCAGTCTCTATTGGACAGGAGGCTGCGTAGGCCTCGGACCCACTTGTAATTAGTGGCAAATTGAGCAGACGCTTCTCCGCAACATGTGAAACACAGTGCCAACAGCCAAGAACCGGACCAACACCAACAGCAATGTTTCGGATACTAAACCAACGTTACGCTAGTTACACTATCAACTTAATTTACTGGTTGTCAGAATAGTGGTTTATTTTATTTCTTTTAATTTGGAGGTTACTGACAGTGGTTGGGATAGAACTGGGGATACTTACAATACCAGACTTTTACGCTGAATCCTAACCGATATGAGAGGTGCAATATGGGTCAATTCCATATGGCTCCGTGTGTTACGAGATACGAAGTAGCTGTTACCACCTCTGTGGTCTAGGAATCAGCGTACTAGCATCAGTGTTAATACTCGTCCCTGGATCTCTCTCTCTCTCTCCAACACACACACGCAAATATACATACATACAAACACACATACAAACATACATACACACAAACACACACACATACATACATACATACACACATACATACACACAAACACACACACATACACACATACATACATACACACATACATACACACCAACACACACACACACATACATACATACATACAAGTCGTTATTCTGATTCCACGTTGCATTTTATTAATAGGCACGTTCGCACAACTAAGAAAAGCGACTACTGGCCTCGTCATGTCTATCCTTATGTTTGTCCGCAAGGAACAATTCTGCCCCCACTGGTCGGATTTTCATGAAAATTGATAGTTTTCTATTTTCCGAAAATCTGTCGAGAAAAATTTGGGTTTCATTAAACTCGGACAAGAATATCGGGTACCTTACATGAAGGCCGATGTACATTCTTGACCATGTCTCGTACAGTTCTTCTTAGAATAAGAAGTGTTTCAGACATGTTATAAACAAATCAAAACACAAATGTCATGTTCAATAACCTTTTTTTTCCCCGAAAATCGTGCCGTTTATGAAGTAATTGGAAAGATATTGTATAGCTGGACAGTACACAAATGACAATATGGTGCACGCCTTTTTCATGCTGGATACCTATGGCCACAAACACACACTCAGAATATGTGATACTGTTTTACACCGCAACAATGGCTGCACGAACGCGCCTCAATGTTACGTTATACGCACATTGCCTATCTTGTTATAAATTTCGAATTAGGGCCACGAGGGGACAGAAACAAAGCAGCAGTGATTTTTAAAATTATTCGCAGTTGATAGCGTGCTTATTCAGTGAAGTGTGGGAAAATGCATCGGCGTAGAGGCACCCTACGGAAACCGTAATTGCAGAATTGTTTGTTTCGAAGGTTTGGAATACTGCTAGAGGATGAAGGTCAGTACAACGTACGTGCTGCTGAAGCATGCATTTACATGCCGAGACAAAAACTATACAGTCTTTTCCGCCAATTTTTTTTTTTTGTTTTTGTTTTTGCGAGATCAGTCATAAATACATGCCTAGGAAGACTAAATGCGTACGTGGAAAAATAGACTGCATGGTGGTAATGTCAAAATAATAGACATCAGTGCAAGTTCCATAACGTCCCTGCCAATGTCATACGTGAGGGCCCAATAACAACGGCTGTTACAACCGGCCAAGTTGTGACAAATAAATATATCTGTGTTATTTGGCCCTGTAATGATAATAGCGTGGAAAAAGAAATACAAAGACGTATTTTGGCCGGCAATAGAACTTATTTTGCCACTATAAATCTCTTCAGGAGTCGACTTTTATCCAGAGCTATTAAAATTATATTATATAAGACACTAATAAGACCGGTAGTGTCGTATGGAGCGGAAGCATGGACGTTGACGAAGAACGAAGAACAAGCTCTGTTAATTTTTGAAAGAAAAATATTCAGAAGAATATATGGTCCTAAATATGAAAACGGGCAATTGAAAAGTCGGACGAATCGAGAACTAGAAGAGATGCACAAAGGAGAAAATACAGTAAAATGGATAGGAGGGCAAAGGATAAGCTGGTTAGGTCACCTAGATAGAATGGAGGAGGATAGGATGCCCAAAAAGATTTTCTCTCAAGAACTGGAAGGGACGAGAAGAAGGGGAAGACCCAGGAAAAGATGGAAAGAGGAAGTAGAAAGAGATTTTCAAGTGCTGGTAGTGAGAAGATGGAGAGAGTTGGTGGCAGATAGGAAAAAATGGAAAGGACATTGTTCGACAGGCCAAAGCCCACAGTGGGCTGTAGTGCTAATGGAAGAAGTTATTTGGCCCTGACCGATGTTAGGTATTTTTGATACAGCTTGTGTATAACAAATGCTTGTTGCAATTACAGCAGGTGGTCTCAGAACAACAATATGAGAACACACGTAACTAAACATAATCATTTAACTGGGGAGTAGTAAGAAGTCCCGAGATGTATAGCAACTGTCTCAGACATTTTTGACGTTCATAGGGCCGTGCATCATAATATATTTCTATAGTAAAACCAACCAGACGCATCAATGTCTCTAATTTATTTTATCTCGTTCCCGCTAGCAATCAGTCGGCAATATCTGTTTGACATACGCCTGTTGCAGTATGTACAAGCAGTCTTTAACTCCTGATGATGGACGGAAAGACCGTCCGAAACATGTAGAGGGTTACTCCAATAAAATAAATTTCAGACATTGATGCATCTGGTTGGTTTTACTATAGAAATGTCTCAGACATACTTGTGACAACGGCCAGCATCATTAATACCGCAAACCGCGTTGTTCCGGAACAGTACATTGGCGTGAATTAATCGATTTCTGCTGAACAATATTGCGCCAACTGTTAAAAGCCTTCCTATTAGACTGTAAAATGAAAAGAAACGATTAAGAAGCATGATCAGTTCACGGAACACGGCTGTTGGGGGTGCACTTCACTGCTTGGTTGTATGTAGAAAACAGTCCTGTTCGTCTGTCATTAGCGGAAAGCTGAAGAGAAGCTCAGAACCCGTTCAGCAACGTTATTTGAAGTGTCGTTCACTTAATTATAAAGGGATATAAATTTGGGCTACTGCATATACTGCTACTTGTATTCAGTTACAGTGAATTAAAAGTAATCGTTCCAGTTTCGTCGCGATTTAAGTCTCGTTCAAACTAGCAATGTACTTGAGTTCAAGTACTCGGCGTCCAATTCTTTGATTCAAAGTTTGTGTTCCGCAGGAAATTAACTAGAAGTCAGTATGAAAACTGCTTCACTGCGAGCAGGTTTGCGTGTAACTGTTTCCTTATTATGGAATGAATACAAACTTAATTCGGAATGAAGGCGCAAGAAAGAGTAATGTTTGAATGAAATCTCAACCCATCCTCCGGGCCATGGATTTAAAGTTTCACCTCTCAAGGTTACTCCGCTGATTCGTGTTACTTCCTCGTCTTCACCTAGGTCACAATGTCATATATTCCAACCAAAACACTGCACACATTACATTTCTCCTCCCCTAAAGCATACCCACCTAATCTGCCTCCAGCTGGACATCCTAATAATATATCCTGAACAATGAAATTTACAAAAGTTCCTTTTTGCGTAATTTTCTCCAGCCTCCTGTTACGTCCCTCTCTTCAGAAACTTGTTCTCAAGCATCCTTAGACCTACTCTTACGAGAACAGGCAAAATAACGGTTTCGTATCTTTATACCTTTACGTTTTCAGGTACCAGGCGAGAAATGCCAGCAAAAGAACTGCTGTTTTCAGACGATCAAATCAAATGACGAGCAAAGTAGCAGTTCAACTTTGACAGTTGTTCAAGGCAACGTCGAAGCAAAAACATTTTACTTGAAATTTGAAATCCACTCAAAACAACCAATATAAAATCAAATTAGTTCTTGAAACAGAACGCAACTAGTGCGCACCAAACGATAGACCAGTTTTTTTTTTCCATCCGATGATCGGGGACTTATTTGATGCTGGACCACAAATTCTAGGTACCTACCATCAGAGTTGGGAGATACGAGCTATCGCTTTATCACTTGCGACTTACCCCACTTTCTGTTAGAGAATACAAAGTATTCCTATAGCAAAACCCACTAGATGCACCAGTGTATCAATTTGATTTTAGAATGGCACTCTTTGATGTTCCTATATTGATGTGTTTCTTTTGCCTGTTTGGCACCGACAAATTTGACGTTCATAGGGCCGTGCAACGTAATATTATTCTAAAATAAATAAATTTGATACACCGGTGCATCTTGTTGGTTTAACAATAGGAATAATATTACGATGCATGGCCCTATGAACGTCAAAAGAATACAAAGGCTACTGCTTTACCACCAGCGATTATCCCAGATACCGTCAGTTTTAACCGCTTCTTAATAGAGTGGTGAGGAAGACGTCATATTGTTGAAGACCAAGGAGACGCTTGAAAGTGGATTATAATAGTAAAGCAGAAATGCAACCATAAATACCCTAAGATAACAAGTGAACATGAAGAAACAAAATAAGACGAAAATACTCGTTTCACTCCAATATGGAAGGTAAAAATCTTCACAACGGTATACAGTTGTTAAATAAAAAGGCAGTCATAGTGGCAGGGTAAACTTAAGTATGTGAACCGTTCCGTATCCGTACAAGCGGAATAGAAAGTGAGACCATCTCTTCCACCAACACACAGTGAAATGGTGGGGGCGAACAACAAACAGACGGACCAGACTCACTTTCGTTAAATTTCCCATCGATGTCTGTCAGACTGGAAGCATGACCTAGAAAGCATGATGTGAGGAAGCAACATACTTGCCTACTTGCACCCACCCCTCACCTTCAGGGGCTGTGGCTACCTGTTGTCGTGGCCTACATTAATACGAATTAATTAAATGAGTAAGGCAGTCCTCACACTGACGGCTTCCATATAACAGAAAGGACGACGACGAGGAGACCATCAAGACAGTCAATACACATTGTCACCGTGTTCCAGGGTTCTGGGAAGAAAAGTGTTTCCGCGTTTTAGCAGAAGTTATCAAAGGAAACATCAACACAAGCCGGGTGTTATGAAGGCACTTTAAAATGTCAGACAGACCGCCGAAAATGGGTCCCCCCCCCCAAGCAAGGGAGGACCGACTAAAAATATTTACACTAAATCAGAAAGTCTGTCTGTCAGTTGCAGAGTGACTTGGGCTTGGTTTGAATGGTTAATTTGTACAATCGACAAATAATGATACTACCGAGGAAGACAAAAACATATGTAACGTAATCGGGCCCTGGCAATTTCCAAGGGACCCCCCCCCCCCCGATGTCAGAGGTTTTAACGAGTTCCATATTGGCAGTTACAGAAATCTTCCTCGGTATATCTCATGAATTTAACATTCAGAGAACCGTGCATCATGACATATTCTTATAATAAAACCAACGATATGCACTAATTTCTCAAATTTATTTTTGAAATATTACTTTACATGTTTCGGAAAGGTTTTCTGTCCATCATCAGGAGTCTAGTACTGTATGACATATACCTATTGCTGTGTTTACAGTACTAGACTCATGATGATGGACAGAAAAACTGTCCGAAACATGTAGAATTCTATTCCAAAAATAAATTTCAGAAATTGGTGCATCTCGTTGGTTTTATTGTAAGAACGCATATCTCATGCTAACATCAAATTTCTATTGCTTGCGAGTCACAAATTTGTTCAGCGGTCGACAGATGGAGGAAAAAAAAAAGTTCCTTTCAACGGTGTTCATGAAAGCGACATAAATTTATTCCAGGAAGGTCAGAGTAAGCGAGATATGCTGGATGTAGCGTGGGGAGGGCCAAGTGCCTGCCTAACGTAACTCCAGTTTCTCTAAGCATCGCATCACAAACGCATATTGGCGACACCTTCAACCACGGGGAAGGAGTCAACAGTATCATTGGAAGCGACGATGGTGCAACCAGAGGTGACGGACAGCTATTTGGCCCAGTGTCACCCAAACTGTGTCCGGCGCAAATCTCGGGGATCCACTGTCATGCCGTAAGAAAACTGCATCACAGTATAAAAAGGATATTTTAAATATTATCATCAACTTCACTTAACGTTTTAACGCCTAGCGGTTTCTTTACGTACCACCTGGTTTAACATTCAAAAATTCTACATAGTGCTCACCGTGCGTTGAGTGTTTTGTATGGATATCAGAACAGACAGCGGCCTTTGTTTCATACAGCATTAACTGGTTGGTTTTTATAACCGTGGTGGAAAGTGTTTACTGTGCGGTATGGACTGATTCCTTATATAAAGCAGATTACGTTTAGTCTTTAAAAGGTTAAACTGTCCAATGCTACTTGAAAATTAATTTACGAACTGCTGCAAGAAGAGAATAAATAAAATATAACATGAACAATATAATTGCTATCATGTGGAACCCCACATTAGTTTTTAAGGTTCACTTTTCGTACACACAATGTGCGGTTTCTATTTGTAAATATGCGACATTAAATAATATGTTTACAATTGCACATCCTTGTTAACAATTACTTATTACTAACCGCACTTATTTGGCGTCCAGGTTTTTATATTCATACACTGCACAAGAATTTTACTCGGGGTTCCGAAAAATGTTCTCGAGTGCAAAAGGACTAAATTTGGAAACCCTGATCTAGACAGATTATTGTTACTTAACAAATGCCTTTCAACTACACATATCACGTAACACAAAAAGAGAATGGTGCAGTGACTGCGAGGAGTGTGGCGAGGAGCTTCTACCCAGGCGTTCATCGCTCATCGCGAGGATTGCAAAATGTGCCTGGCGCAACATGTTGCTGTTAATTGATGTCAATCCTCAAATCTGATGGCTTGCGGTCGGTTGTTTAGTAACGATGAACGAAATACTGAGCCGTTTAGAGAGAGCAACAGGACAGTTGCCACTTATTTGAACAATGATGAAATCAATTATATTTAAAAAAAAAAAAAGAGAACTTCAGGAAATGAACTAGGGTCTGTGACACTGAAGGCTGGTCTCATAGCTGGAGATCGTAAGTTCTTAACAAATTACGCGCAATTAAGATACAAAACAGTAGGCCTACCTGTTGCCTACCCACTTAGATTTCTTTAATGTCTTAGCAACAACGCACATCGTCAAATGAACTGCTCGCGGATGATTTGGTGAGACTGCGGAAGACCGATTGTGGTTACAAATACACAAGGAACAGCACCGTACACACAACTGACCACAGGACCAAGAAATGAACTCCAGACGTATCACACACACACACACAAACACACACACACACACATATATATATATATATCAACAGACGTGCTAACCAATTAACGAAGACCACACAGCACGCCCGGATGCACACCACCTGTAAACAAGCCATGCGTGAAAATATTTCGAATTTCAAATTGTGTTCATCATTACATTATATTTCTAACGTACTCAGGCACACTAAAGAGAACAACAACCGATCATAACAGCCAATTACGGTGGGTGACAGCGCGGCCGACGTGCAGGCACAGGCCTTGTGATGGGTACGTGGTCATCATTGCAGAAATATTTCTAAATCAGAACAGGCCAGGGGGCACTATACAGTACAACTGCACAGGAGGAACACTTACTGCCACTGTGGTCGCCACATTCAGACACAACGTCCACGTGCCCGCAAATACTCGCACGCCACAGACTGTGTACATAATTTGAGTATCGATATGTGACACTGCGCACATACTGTAGTACAGCGACTTAATAACAAAGAGGCTGAAAGCGAAAAATTAGCGAAAGTGTCACATACTGCATTACAGACAGTTGATACGATTTAAAACTTGCGGGTCCAGGAAGTGAACAGAAAGTGACTGGCAAGCCGTTACGTAATGGCCGTGATGTGCCAGTAGCGCAAGACAGTGGTTGTCTGCCTTAAGCAGGTCAGCTCCGCCGCTGTGCGGTTGAATTACCGCTTCGTATTCTGAGAGTCCTGCGTCGAACGAAACCAGCATTGATAAGGGGCAGGCACGCCTACATAAAAATTTAATAACACTCTTTTTACGATTTGCGTCTATTGAAATGCGTTTCAACCGAGTAAGTCACGCTGTAATGAGTAAAGACTTTACATTGCCAGGTCATGCACGGAGTTCTGTAGTCTTATATTTCGCGGATGCACCTTTATAAAATATTCTGGGCCCCACGGAAAAATCTCCTAATTATGCACATCTACTTTGGTCTTCCCAGTCGCAAATTCCTGTGGGGCTTAAAACGAACGAAATAAAAGAAAAAGAGAAGCAAAAAGGAATACATAATGATATAAAGAACAGTAAGAAAGGAAGAGGAAATATGTAAACAAAGACATTAAATAAATAAATAATGAAAGCAAAAATCAAAACATCACGGGGAACAAAGAATACACTACACAATAAAAGAATGATAGAGATGAGAATGGAAAGAAATAAAATGAACAGTAACAAACATAAAAATAGATAGATGAAATAACGTGAAAAATGATGGAAGAAACAAGAGGAAACAGACGCAGATACAAAAAAGAAAAAGAGGAAGGAAAAGAAAGTACACTGAAGTGAAGAAAAAAGAAGGGACAAATAGTGAGAGACTAAGCAAGCGAACTGTGTAAACACTTGTGCACGCAAAATGGAAAGTGAAAACAAAGAACTGCCGGTAAGCTTAACTGTGTATGAACCAGCACAAAATGATCATTTCGTAGTGTGAAGTGTAACTTAAGTATTGTACAGAGAACGCCGTGTACCGGACCGGACCACACAAATCACAAACTGAACCCACAACGCCATATTTTCTTAACAGTTCACAACAACTAAATCCCAGGAATGAACGTGGTCAGAGGACACTAAGAAAGAAACATGCCGTGATATTTTCACCCATTTCTGGTGCAGCATGTGACTATGTTAAATGCAGACACAGCAGTAGCAGCGGACCGTAAAACAGGCAGCGATTTCGGTAGAAAACCGGACCCTTACTCTTTCGTTTTCTGATTTAGCGAAGTTCCCGACCGCGCCATTGCATCTTAACGAGGGTTTCTTCAACAATTTGAAGCTAAACATGAGGCAGACAGATCCACACTATGAAGTGAAACGTGAAAAAATAAAGAGGATTTTAATTTCTTTGAGTTTGTTTAATTTAGGAAACGGCTCTAATATCACTCTCATATCCACAGTTTGCGAGGTCACCATATTGGTCTTGACGATGTTAACAGCTAACATCCCAGAACACTCGAATCTTCATTATCCACAAAAGTTATTGCAATCTGGCAGTCTCCCTGAAATTTCGAAGTGCTGAACCCCCTGCCTTACGTTGATCCTCTTCACTCAGAACACATTTATCCTTCGGCAGGCCAATGAGGAAATAACACTCTGTACGAACTTTTAACTATCTGAAAAACTTACTACCGAAACTGATGGATTCAGCTTAAATATGTTTTCTCTGGAAAGAATGTATTGCTTTCTGATGTCTGATGAACGGAATGAAGTAGAATGCTACCGATGTAGGGATCATGGAATACGCTGCACTATTCAATGTAGGTAATTAACAAGTCCAAGTCTTGGGGTGGGTTATACTAATAACATGATTTCCTAGCAAGTTTCAGGGAACTCCTTCTTTGGTAGGCGGGGACAGACACGTGCTTATGATTGGACAGACACGTGCTTATGATTGGACAGACACGTGCTTATGATGGGACAGACACGTGCTTATGGTGGGACAGTCCCATGTGTCATTAAACAAGTGGCCTAAAAGGTTACAGTTGTCCCTGTGAACGTCATGCAGTCATGCAGGGGAAGAACAGGTACAGCTCTATTCAGTCTTAACCTGGGCTTTAGACGAAGATGAATGGTTAACTTCACGCCCCGGCCGCTTTAGCTCCGAAGTAATAGCCCCCGGTGTTCGCTGGAGATTGGGTGGACCCCAGAGCCGGTGCAGACGTTTCGGGAAAGAAAAAATCTCTTGTCCAGGCCGGAAAAAGAGCCACAATTCCTCGCTCGTCCAGCACGAAGTCTAGTCACTATACTGACAGAGCTATCCCGGCTGTTTAAGTAAAAGGCCTACGTACGTTAAAACACTTAGCACCACATCACTAGGGTACAGGTACAGAGAGGTTTTGTATCGTGGGACTGCTGTCCGTCGAGCGGAAGACATCGTACTGCACGGTGACGAACAGCGATGCCCGCTCTCCAGTATTCAGTCCGACGATAAAAATGCTCTTTGTACTTCGGATGTATCAGTTTTCAGGTTTTCATAACAGCCGTTACTCAAGCGGTGGTTTTGTGCAACCACCTGAACCAAATTCGGCCACCCTGAAGAAGGAAGTAATATGTTTCTCCGAAACGTTTTAACGATCTTATTCTATAGGGTATAAGAACACAGAGTGAGGCCTTCTGCTCTGCAGGTCACTGAAATAAGTAAACAGGAAAAGACTGCCTACAAGAAGCACGGTGTTGACGCTCTGTATTGTGCGGTGCAGTGTTACAGTAAAGTGAAACAAAGACACGTCATGCACGTACAATCTAGCAAACATGAATATCTAAACACTTACGGAAAGTTTACGTTCCCTTTATCACAAAGAGCTAAATTTTTGAAATGCTTCTTGATAAAGGAAAGGGCGAAAAATATTCTCGAAGACAAGTGAAACCGGCAGGTCGGTGCGGCGGAAGAAAATAACACAACGGAGCTCTCTGTGTCTATTCTGTCAGATAATATTTGAAAGCCTCAGGAGGTTTGCTCGAAGAAAGGATAGCTTCAACAGACGAAGTAAAGACTAGAAAGTTATCCCCCCACCATCAACACTGGGTTATATGGCAGAATAAAAACCCCAGTCACTCATATCTCCCAGCATTGTGTTTACAGAATATATTACAACATATTTGTCTTAAAACATTTTCTCGGACAAAACGAGCACAACAATAATAATATCATAACAAATACACATCCATTTCTATGTCTAGATTTCCACGAGACGCGCGTCTGTTTTTTCACGCTAAATCGTAATTGCTGGGAAAAATGCACATGAGTATGTTTATACCGTAGGGTCCAGTAATTACTTCATGTACCATCACGTTTCACATTCACAAATGCACCGGCGATGCTGCAGCATCGCCGGTGCATTATACCACAAGCAGTAAACACAGTCGAGTGCTCCTGAGGATGGGCGAAATTATCATCCGAAACACGTTGAGCTGATTGTAATTATCAACAAAATGTGTTATTGTTGCATCTAGTCGACTGTTTATATCATTGTAACCACTCTTGGTTTTGCAAACTCAACAATTCTGTGCGAGAACAGACAATCGGATGGGTGGTTCCGTGTCAAATTGTCAGCCAAAAAGGACACAGGAACAACACGACAACAAGACAGGGGGCTTCTCAAGGAATATGCACCCCAGTGATCTTAACATACTTGAAAACACGGCTAACATATATTGTCACGATACCACATAAACAGAACAGCAACAGCCGTCCACAGCCAGCACACATACATGCACTAGAAACAGATGGCTTTAATTATACGTTTTAAGGTTTTTAAATAAGCAACACATATTGTTGTATATTTTTCAATCATTGTAAAAACAATGTAAACTACAAAAACATTGTATACATTTTATATTCAATGAAGCTAACCTCCATATGACAACACTGTAAAAAACACGTGGTTTTCAGTAGAAATACGAGTAACCATTCCTGAAAACTGTGTAGAACACACCGAAACATATAGGAGGAATGTGGTAAATACACTGTTATGTTAAGATACATGTGAATTTAGTTGGTATATGTCAAGAAGTACGCCGTCACATTGATCAGCTTTTTTTCATAATTCTACAAATCCTGTATCGAAGTAGCTTATATACATTTCGGTGCACCTATAAAGGTGACTGTCCCCAAGGACAATGCATATGGACGGACAGTGTATGCCCTTCCCCTTCCTACATACCGCTTGCACCCAAAACACGTGCCACGTATCATCCTAAATGTCTGGGTCCGTGCCACAAAATGTATGAAAGTCTAACACTGGGAGTTTAATTACATAATAAATTCTGAGTTAGTTAAAGATTTATATCGTTCGCGTTCTAGTCCAGGATCTATACGTCAAAACAAAAACACAAAAACTTCCTAAGGCAATCCCAGGCTGTGTGCATTGCCAAGTCAGTCACTCGGATGAAAGCGACGAATACCATCAGGAGGTAAATTGCACAACAGAAACTATGCTGTAATCATTACATGACAAAACATCTTTAACATCATTCACAAATTCTCTCTCTCTTTTTTTTTTTGTACCTGCACACGCTTCAATTTAATACTTTCTAGTGGAAAAAGTATGACGTAGTAAATTGCCGCGGCCTCCTTCCGTTAATATAAATTTAAAATTCATTTCAATGTAACAGGCCTGCTCACTACGGAACTGTGTCTAAGCGACGAGTTTTCAGTTCAGATTACTTTTACTTCAAAATGGTTGGACAAACGTCTTGCTGCAAGCAATTGGCACTTCGTACTCTAGATGAAAACCTACTGAACCGCGACAGTACCTGTATCAAGTTCCGCACCTGGGGTCTCCCCTTCTCTTTGTGACACACTTCTACCGAGTGACCCAACGCACAGTGCTACCTGAGTTACATCCACCCAGGTCACCGGACCTCAAACCCAAAATATTAAATTCTTTCATGCTCTCATGCCAAAAAACCTTCAAAGAGCGGCGTGAATCAAGCAATGAGACGTCACGAATCGCTTTGGGTGGAACGTAATGTCTCAAAATACGCCCCCCCCCCACAGATTGTCATTAAAACGTGCACAATTTTAAAAACAATACACCTTGAAAAAATGAGTAAAGTTTTACTTCTACTAGTACGGGACTGCGGTATTTGTGGACATGACTGGCGGGCGGCAAGATGCCAAATGTTGAGTATCGCCGGTACGGAGGGTAGGCCTGTAAGTTATGAGATATCTTACACTTGTAACAGGACACAAGTATGAATTAAAACATGCAAGACAAGCATCCTTCAGTAACAGTCTAAACACTAAATCTATTCAGAATAGGAGTGGCCAGGTTTCCTGACCGAAAGAATATCGTTTAGGATGGCAAGGAACAACAAGGGTGTTCTCAGAAGGAGTGAATGCGGGAAAGAGGGTGAGACTAGTCACGTTATCACTGCAAGTTGGGAATTTGCCGGCGTATGAAGCTATCTTCCGTGCATCACACATAAACTTGTGACGTATATATAAAAATAATATTTAACAAGCATTCAACTGTGCTTGATTACAAAACAAATTGTAATGTACACCCCTTGACACAGTTCGCTTTATGTGAAAACCTTGGAATCATTTTTTTACAGTCGACTACATTTTACATTCATTGTTCCGTGCATCATTATAATTGTTTCAAAACAATAACCAACACGATGACACTTATGGACTATCCTTTATTTCAGGGGTAGTCGTCATTCATTCTCTACATGTTTCGAGCTTTCGGTAAGCTCATCATCAGCAGTTCATTTTTCCTGTACAGTCAGCCTCTGGTATAATGTGTACTGTAACATGTAATGTTTTTCTTTGGTTATTTCTAAAACATAGTTTGACTATTCCATTTTTATAAAGGTTACATTAAAACTAGGTATCTTCTGTGGATTAAAAGTTGTAGTATAAAATATGGTAATCAAGATAGTTTGACTATTACAATTTTATAACAGATTTATTAAAACCTATGTACTTTCTTAGGTTAAAAG
>Ga0123352_10007695_pt1 | contig 16665 bp, 13 predicted proteins | sample TergutLab28metaG_FD_89700 | JGI IMG/M metagenome (GOLD analysis project Ga0123352, IMG submission 89700) | Labiotermes labralis P1 segment gut microbial communities from Petit-Saut dam, French Guiana - Lab288 P1 | ecosystem: Host-associated > Arthropoda: Insects > Digestive system > Gut ... | reverse complement strand
TCTGGTAGATGTGACAAAGGTAGGTTTATTACCTCTATTCATTATGTCCAATCCATTAGCCATAATATAATTAAACAGGGACTCACCTCTGTTGTTAATGTTCGTACTTCCCCAGGAGGTGTGTTGCGAGTTCGCATCACAGCCGACGATCAGGTGAGTTCCATCAGCCCTACAACCTGTCACCAGCCTTTCCAACTCCCCGGGAGGTGGAGGTTCCACGTCATAGTATGAAAGGTAGGCTGATCCGAGAATGATCTCCCTCAGCCCCCTACAACCCAACGTTTTAATTTTTACTGCTGTGAGGTCCCTAGAACAGTGATGCATCAGCGGCAGTATCTGAAAGCCTTTCTTGACTAAAATACAGGTCCTAGGGTATAAAATGGATCTACTATAAATTAGTTCTCCACCTACCTCTTTTAGTCCTTTAATTTCCCCCTTATTGGTCCAAGGTTCCTGTATGAGGGCAACATTGCAGTTTCTCTTGGCAACACCAAGGGCAGCCGAGGCTGCCCTGCTGTGATGAAGATTAACTTGCAGTACTCTCAATCTCTGGCTTTCTCTTTTCATCCTTCAGGGTCCGAAAGATAACTCTCCCCAATCCCTAGAAGGCCTTGAAATTTGATAGAGTCAGGGCTTGAAAAGAGTTGGGGTCAATAGAGAGGGCCAGCATCTGCTCCTTCTCATTGACCTTATGACTCATAACTGACCAGTCTGTCATGTTTAACTCGGGATTCTTAATCTTGAGACGTGTCATGAGAGTGGTAACCTCGGAGGTGTCAGGAATGTGAACAATCACCCTGGGTCTCTTTGGTAGGTCTTTGGAGTCAACCACGGTCAGCTCCGTGCCTTCCCACAATTCCCCAAGTCCACTGACCGTCCGTGTTAACCAGGTCTTAGATGATTCATTTGCACAGGTGATCCAGAATATTCCCAGTGCAAATTTGGAGTACAGAAATAGCGGTGATGTCTCGTCCTGAGTGTTTGCATCCACAGCGATCAATAGTTTGGCTTGAATCATGTCGACCTGAGTCTGATCCAGTTTGAGATCAGGGTGGCGTCTGTGAATAATTGCCATTTTGATTCCAACAACAGCCTCTTTGTATGACATAGTCTACACCTGAGCATTCCTGGGTTTTTTGTTTGCTGTTTTTCCTTCTAAGGGTGGTGTGCTCGAGTCTGAATGGGGTCTTTTCACACCCCCACTACACCCCGCCCCATCCTTACTCTGAGTTGAAGGAGCTTTTCCTGGAGGCTTCTTTTCTGTCTAGGTCCCCTTCCTCATCATCATTTCTCGAGTGAGCCTTTTCCACTTTGCTCCAGAGAGTCTGTTGATTTGCAGTCCAATCGTTGAGATGCCTGCAGCCAATCTCTCCTCAACTGAAGAGGCAACGGAGGGCTACAACCTCCAAATGGGGTTCTTGCTGTGTCAAGTCTGCAGTTGCAGCTGCTTCTTGTTTAGTTTTAAGTTTTTTATTTGTGTCCAATTTTGGTCCCACGAGTACGGGAGAAATAGGGTCAACACTGGTAGAGCCCCCTATACCAGTGCAAGGCTAAATATTCCGGGATGCCACCAATTTTCCCCGAGGCTCCGTTAGAGACACGTCACCCTTGTGCCATGCATCCCTTCAGTACGGATTAAGGCAAGCCACACATAACACCTTGGGGTTGGGGAGTTGGTCCCGGTCTCCTATTTATTCAGATACAGACCTGTTGCATGACAGGTCCCCAGCTATCCACCACCCGCTGACGTGCCTGGTAGCCACTCAAGCCTCGGTATCACTTCAATTCCAAGTGGTGTGAATTTTCCAGTGACGTTAAAGCAAAATCTCACAAAAAGAAATCACATAAAATGAGACTTGCCTGTACATGTTTTAAATGGTAATTTGTGTTCAATTTGTGCCACATTTTTCAGGAACATAACCCTGGCATGTAGAAGACTGCTTCTAACATTGTGCAGGCTACAGAATGTAAAGCATTAGGTTCTTCGGGTCCAGTTATAAGCCTTGCTATTAAATAAATAAATAAACAAGCAAATACATAAATAATAACGGAATTAATGAATAAATGTATAGTTTAACGTAACCTAACCTAACCAAAGACCTAAAGACTTAAAGATCAAAGTGATTGAAGTGACCAACATGACCAAACATTAATTGCAGGTGAACTGGAAAGCAGATGTCTGTCAACAGGTTTGTCCTTATGGGACAGCTTTAGTGGTGTCACATGATACCCTTACTGTGCCCAGGGTTTTCAGTGTCAGCTTGAAGTACAAGTTAGCTCTTGGAACAGTGGAGAAAGGCTGTCAATGAGGTAAAAAATTCGACCTACTTGAGCAGTGAATATAAAAAGATGAGATGTATGTGTCAGTGTAGTCTGGGATTTTGTTGAAAAATAGTCAAACTTCAGTAAATTAATGAGCTTCATTTTGTGTTGTCATTGAACTTTATATGGAACCTCAATGAATGTTCGTCATAAAATATACTTTATCATATATGCTTTTTATGTACATGTACTGTGTTCCTTGAACTTACATTTTGTATTACACTTTGTGTTTTTGTTGTTTTGTGTGCTGACTGTTGTATAATACTGGACAGTGCAGTAACTTTAGTGTATTAGTTTTGTGTGTGCATACTGTGAAGACAGTATCACCAGCAGATATGAAGTTTTTTTAATGCTTGTGACTGTAGTTATGGCATACATATTTCATTTATTTCATGCAGTGACACTTGTGTATAAAGGAGACAGTTGTTTGTACTTTGAAAAAGCTGAATATTGTAAGTAGTTCTGAGTGTGGGATTGTCCTTGTGATAGCATTCAGTAGAACTTTGAAATTCGTTGTACATGGTCGTGACACTAAAATGTGTATTTTTACGGATAATGCCTGTAACCAGTAAGTATTTCAGATCTTGTCTGAGGGCAAAATATGAAGCACTCTGTACACAGCTGGTGGAAAAAGTATGTAATATTAAATGCTGTGTGTGTAAAAAACACACCACTCTTCTGTAATTCACTTTTCTGAATGTGACATATGTATCCATGGTTCACTTGTTCTTAATATAATATGGTAAAGGTTTTGAGGTGCTCAAAATGGTGAGGATTCATAATGTGGTCTGGTTCAGGACATGATGGGGTGATACATGGTTATGAATGCTGTGGAGGAGCATTCTGGGTCTTTCTTAACAGGCTGTCAACAGATGGTGGCAGCATGTCCTGACTTGATCCTCAGGACCCACCTTTCATATTACATGCCTCATAACCTTGACAACTGTAATTCTGAATTTTAATATTTTGCATTTGGGCGAAAATAACGTATAATACTAAAGAATGACGCTTTACCGGTGCCATGCTACGTAGTTCTATAAGTTACCACCAGGAGCACGGCCACTGAGTCTAACCGGCCACGTAAGGAAGAATAAGCCGCTTGTGGCGCTGTAAGTTTACGTTTCCACGGAATTCCCAACCTGTAAGAGGTATTAATCTGTGGTACTAGTGCCCGATGACGAAAAGTGAGCGTTTTTCCTGCAACACGTATTCCATATATACGAGACGAAACTACATCGAAAAGACAGTGACCACGGATAAACTGCAACAGGCAATGTAACAGACGACTATTCTGATGGTAATGTTTTTGCGAACTTAATGGTGAATAATAATTTTAAAAATCTGGATCGTGTTAGAATATTAGTTCTTTATGTAATTGATTGCGCTTTTCACGGGTTTTGTTTTAAATTAATTTTGTCGCGAAAACGAGTGCAGTGACAGTCGTAGTGTTTTCATGGTTTGTGGAACAAGTCCCATGAGTAATGAATTTTTGTGTGTAAGGTTATTCGTTATTTGACATCGTGATTTTAGAGGAAGTCGTTTATGGTTAAAGTGTTCAAATTCCATAATTTCTTGCGGTGTGCAGTGTGAATTATGTCATACTGGTAACTTAAGTTGTGAGTATGCAGCTTTGATGCGTAGTAATGCCTTGTGACTGTGCAATTAGGATCTTCTTGTTCTTCAGATTTTTAGATTCAGATATGAATGTACGTGGACGTGTGTCCAGTTATTAATATTCTGACACTTTTTTTCTGGCATTTGCGATGGAAAACATAACCCAGGTCAGGACCGACTGTTTTCTTGTTTGTTCTGCAAACTTGGTATGTTAGTGTTCTACTTTGGTATTCCTTAGTAGATCGTTTGTGAAAGAAAGATGCTTATCAGTTTGAAATGAATAGGTAGCCAACTAGACTGGAATAATGTCAGTTGAAATTTAATTTTTTAAAGTAAGTGCATTTTTGTTATTTGGTTATCAAGTTTTTGTAATCACTGACATATGGAACTTTTCCATCTTGACTGGTAAAATGTACACTAATATTTCTCTTGCCCGTCAGTGTGATTATTTTAAAATGGCAAATTTCGGCAGGTTGTGTAATTTTATAACAGTTAAGTTCATAGTAATTTATTACTTCAATACATTGCATTTTTTTGAACAAGTATGACTAATCTGATTGAATTATTACATAAATATTTTGACCTGTGAAATTAAAACAGTGGAATGTATTCTGTGTTATGTCATTTGGCATATAAAAATATGTGCATTTTTTACTCTGAATTTTCTTAATACACATTTGCACTGCCAGTGTTCAATAATCTTTACATAGAAATTACAGTTAACATAATGAAGTTTTAAGCTATTCTTACAGCTACTTTTTAATGTGCAGTTGGTTTTGTGTCAAGTTTTTCATTGATTGTATACAAACTTTCTTGTATTTTGGCTAGTGGAACAGTTAAGGATGAGTGACGAGTAATGAATAGTGGTGCACAAGGCAGAAAATCAGTGGCTGAGTGGAAGGTTGAGTGTGTGTCCCAAGTAGTTGTGATTATAGTATTAGCTGTGGATGGGTTTGAAATATGATGATTTAATTTAATTGTCCTTTACTTGCATGTAAGATAGTATTGTTGATTCATTGTATGTTAGTAGGTCACAAAATTCATATTGCTTTATCTTTTTATGTGACTGTTCACATGTGAAATTAAATTTGTGCTTTTAGTTGTAGAGTAGTTGATGGATTGTTAGCATTAAGTATATTGTCGAAAGATATGAGATTTTACATTATCATGGCAGTATGAAGATCAAAATCATCTGGTGTGTGATGCCCTGAAGTGTGGTAGATACTAATGTTATGAAAGGTGTGACACTGTTTGGTTCAGTAAGTAGACCCATGCTATATTATGCCCTGAAGTCAGAGGCAGCATGGTCCTCTGTTACATTGGTATTTTTCTGCCATAGTGATTGTTCTAATATTCCAGAAGATGGTGTTGAAAGTTTGAAGAATGAACCAACATAATATACTGGTTTTAAGGCAGGTATTTTCGTCTGATTTAAAAGTGTATAATGTGGGATGATTTTGTTTCTTCTAATTAGAGTTTAATGCCTGGAAATGTGTCACTATTCTATTGCATGATATTTGCTAGTTCTGGATGTATACCTAAGTTATTTGAATGTAGCATGTATTAATTATTCCAAAGTAATTTTCAGTATGTGATATATTTCCAGAAGGCTGCTTAGAAGAAATGACTCATCAGAGCAGGTGTTCAGAAGAGTTATCAATTGGTTTTGTGTGGCTGAAACTCCAGATGATTGGCTTTCCATTCATGCTTGGGTGGAAATCAATGAGCTTAGGCTGAAATTTGGAGCACTGCTGTAAGAAAATGCCACGAGACAATGAAGATAGGGCAGAAGGTGGAGGAGGAAGAGGGGTAGCTGCTGAACCAACAGCAGTGGGACACAGTGGAGGGACTGGTGCACTTCCTGGTGGAGATAACATTGGTGGAGGAGCAGGCAACAACAATACCAACAACAATAATCGTACCCGTAATAACAACAACAACCAGAATCCCCTAATCAATGTTCGAGACAGACTGTTCCATGCCATATTCATCAAAGCAGCCTTGGCATATGCACGCACTTTCCCAAGGCCTGTGAGAAGGTTCCTTGAGTTTATAGTGTTATTAAATGTAAGAACTATAATGTATATAATGTAATTATTGACATGCTTTTAATTTTGCTGAGTTATTTGTAAAATTCTCAACCCACCCAGCTCTATGATAAGCTGTAGTTGCAGACATTTATATGGCCTTAAAGTCTTGTTGTTGGCCGTAGTCACCGTGTGTGCGTGTGTGTGTGTGTAGGCACTTGTTTCTTTTAGTTGTTGCCAGGTAACACAGCAGAAACATGTGGCTTCAACAATTGCTTTTTTCTATTGTTGTAATATGATTCATTTACTTGGTGAATCCATTTTGTCACATACTGTGCGTCTTTAAATCTGGTTTCTGAACTGGAAGAACATTCAATTCAGGGGTGTTTGGTTTAAGTTTAAGTCTCTAAGTCTTATCATTTGAAGTTGGATGAGGTTGAGCAGCTGATTCATATGATTATGTTTTTTTTATAGTTGCATGCAGTTGCAAACAGTGAACATTTTCTCTACTGATGTGTTTCTCTTAATATGCAAAATTTTGGGCTGTAGAATACAGTAATATAATTTCCATGCACTGTTGCATTTTATATTGCCATAGCTCATGAACATTATTCTTGTTTTGATGATTTTTTTATAGAATTCATCTTGTTATGTCACAGTTCACTGACAACAAAATATAAATTGCCATCAGATACAACAATTTTATTATATTCTATTTATACTATTATATTTAACTCTGATGATGTTATAATTTATTCTTTTTCATAAATACAGTCATGCGTCGCTTAACGATGGGGATACATTCTGAGAAATTCGTTTTTAGGCGATTTTGTCGCTGTGCTAATGTCATACAGTGTACTTACACAAACCTAGATAGTTTAGTGTACTACACACATAGTAAATATGGTATAGTCTGTTGCTCCTAGTCTACAAACCTGTATAGTATATTACTGTACTGAATACTGTATTCAGTTGTAGCACAATGGTAAGTATTATAATATTGTATTATAATATAATATTATATTATAATCTTATGGGACCACTGTCGTAAATGCAGTCCATTGTTGACCGAAACTTCGTTACGCGGCGCATGACAGTACATGGATGCTGGAATGAAACTGGTCAATTTTGAATGTGATTACAGGCCATTGCTGCTTTTTTTGTGCTGGCATACATACATGTAGTCTTTTCACGTTCACCTACAAATTGTCTAGAGCATATAAAAGACGATTGGCCTAGACAGGGGATTCTTCGTGTTGAAATACTTCGTAATGGTGCTGATGACTATAATATAGAAAAGTCTTACGCCAAAGAAGAGAAACTTAGGCATGAAAACAGTGACCTGAGCAGTGTATTAGGGATTCTTGCAAGAGATGGGTAAGATATTATTTTTCCTTCTGTCTTTCTAAACTGAAATATTCCCAAGTTTACATGACTGTGATACCTGCATTTTCTATACAGGTTATGTCATTGTATAATTTGTAATAACTGTTTGGTGAGCTGGTATTTTTGAATCTTACATGCATTATTATTCCATGGTCACAAATTTGCTGTCAATGTTGATTTTGGCTTGTATACCATCTGGCCTTCCAGTTGCAAGTTTTCACCATGTGAGATGTTTTTGTGTACGGTTGCTTGGATGTGACAGTGTGTAGATAGTAGGTGGGTGCAGATATTTAGTAGCGACATAGTGCATTTGTTTGCTGGCTGAAGTTTGAGGCAGTATGCTCCTGTGAAATGTTGATGACCACCTACCAGACTACACGGTGTCACACCCCAGAAGATCGTGGCAGGAATCTTCATTGCCATGTATGCCACAGTTAACAATAATTTTATTCTCTGAACTGCAAAGAAGCTGCCTGTGTGCGATCTCAGGCTCTTACCATGTTGTAAATGAGGTCTTTGCTGTTCTGAGATGTTATGCAGTGTTGAGTGGTAGTTGGTTACTGATGTTTTGGGATAGCTTACTGGTCCTGTCTCCAAGAGTCAGGCAGTCCCTTGAAGAAGGAACTGATAGGCTGCCTCAAAACTTCAGTAACCAAGTACCAATTGATGCTGTGTAACACTGCAGATGAGCAAAAACCTCAGCTGCCTTTGGTTTGTGCATATAGTATTTAACATTTTGCCATCTGAGTTAAGTTAAATTGATACTGTAAGGATTGAAGAGTTTCATTTGAATTTGTGTGGTGTAAACATTTTTGCCAAATGTGAGGATTGTGTAATTATGAACAGAACTCATGTTTTGGTGTTTGATGTCATTAATAAGTATCTCATAAAAGAAGTTTTGAATTTGTAGTATGAATCAGATAATATGATATAATGCGTTGGGTATTCAAGGTATGTTATGAATCACTCCCATCTTGCAAATGTTGCCTAAATATGCAGAAGACTGCAAATGAACCTCTGCTTCACTTATCATCATTTCTGGCATAGTGCTTGAATAATTAAGCACCAGAAAAAGTAGGAGACTCAGAAATTTTGAGGTTTGCTTATGTTTATTGTACTTTCTTGTGGTTGTTGGGATCTAGCAAAATCCCAGTTAATGAACAGATTGAATGAACGATGGTTTTTGTCAGAAGAAACTGTGTTAGTGTGTGGATGAATAACCACCAGAGAATACTGACTTGTATAGGTGACCATTCAAGATTGCATGCCAATTGTATTCTGGTCAAGCACATTGGCTTTATTCGTGACCAGTCAGCATTTTTGAGTGTGAGATTCCAATGTAAACTATTTAACTTTCTTTTTCTGTACCTCCTTGAAATGGAAGTACCTGTAACTTTAGCTTTTTGATGTGTTGTGATCCCATGAATTTTCTTCATGTCTGGTGAACTCAGGCTGTGTGATATCAATTCTTTCTCCTAAAGATTACGGTTGCCTTAGACATATGATGCGCTGTAGTTCAGTTGGTGAGCACCAATGTTCGTGAGAAACCTTCTTTTACCATCGTCAGGGTACCCTGAAAATGAGGGCATCAGATTACTTGGAAGCTGTAGTACTTGTCTCCTAAGGTACTCAGAAATTCACAGACTTGGTATTCACCACTATGAGTACTTGAGGTTTCACAGTGTGTGTTGTTTTACAGGTTTGTTAATATTGAGCCCTCAGCTGTAGAAGAAGGAATTGTGCAGGACCCAAATGGCATGTCAGAATCAAGTTTGAATAACAGCAGTATGGATGGAAAGTTACTGAGTACGGAGGTTGGCAGTAGGACCGGTAATGTGCTAGACGAGTCTTCTGAGCTTACAGTAACAAATATTTCAAATAGTAAGTATGGATAGAGTCTTTCTTATCCCTTTTATCTCCAGCCACAGTCCTAGCAACTTAAGCAGGTTGAATGCTGTGGGAAAAATAGGCAGACACAATGTATTAAAAAAATTTACAACTTCTGCTGTATGTTGTTCATATGCATGAACTGCTAGACGAGAGGTCAAACACTAAAGCACAAAGACACAACATTTAGCACACTCTTTAACTTGGTGGTAAATTCATAAAGCTGTCTGTGGAAGGCTTCTGACAGTGGATCTGTCCTGGACAGTTGTGATGTTCTCTGAGCACAGGGAAGCAGCAAGACCAGGGTATAATGAGGTGTTTGTCATAGGTAGCATACTAACCAATCCATCCTTTGGTTTCTTGACATCAGCAGTACCAACCAGCCTTGCCAGTATGTAAGTTGGGAACAACTCTTTTGCCACTTGGTGTGAGTGTGAGCTGTGAAAAATGATTAAATGCTGATGAGAATGGGAAATTAACAATATGATGACTGCATAATGTTTTGGTTTAAGTAATCAGTGTGACTTGAGACAACAGTATTATTGTCTTTTGGGTTTGGTTCAATGCAGTTAGGTGGAAAGATATAGAGAGATGTGCTGCTGCACATTTTGGGTGGAAGAGAGAGACTTAGTTGCTGTCTACCAAACTGCATGTTATCACATCTCAGAAGACGAATTCCTATAATTGCCATTATTAGAATGTCAGATCCTGCAGTGAAATAGGAAATAGGTATGTTACAGACACATTCGGAGTTGATATGACATCAGTGCTGTGTTGTAAAATTACAGAACCAGCAGAAGTTTGCTTGTGTTTGAGTTAGGCTTGCACTTCTGACATGAATGGTTCACTAAGGAATGGGTAAGTTCAGTGCTAGATGGAGGTTTTGGGTCAGCATCACACCTTGGTCCTTTGAGGCTCTGTAGGCCTCAAAGGTGGTCTGAACTCTCTTGTCTCTGCCAGGGATTTAATCCTGATTCCTTGGTAGTCCTGCCTGTAGCTTATTTACTGTGCTGATATGTGTCCTGACTTTTCTTAAACAAAGTGTGTTAGCTGAAAGTGGCAGTTGTTTATTGTACACAAAGAACTGCTAAGTACAGTGTTCACTGGGTGTGTCAAGTGAAATTATCTGCAACTCTAAATTGTGTATCACACAGAAACATAGTACTTTTAGCACATTCATTGCCAAACCTACAAAAGAATTTGCCTTGTGCCAAGCACAACCTAATCCTTGTTTTTGTGTTACTCATTTTCTTTACAAGATGTTACTTGGTAGTATTATTGCAATTTCATGGTTATAAGGAACTGGAAACCATGTAGTAGAAAAGAGGCCATGAATTCTGCTCAGAATACCTTGTTTGAAATTCCTGGAACAGACGCTAACAATATGTGGGCTTTTTGCAATAATGTGAAGTCTGGACACAATTGACACAACTGTTTAGCAAAAGTTCTTTATTAGTTTTTATTATTTGGCAACATATTTCTGTCAACCTTGATGATCTTCAGGCATGTGTCAAAATTAAAAAGTACAGACACACAATTGCATTAATCATGTTAATAACTTGAGATCTAAAATTTACATAATTTTTGTTGTACATTTTGCTTGTTATATTCCATTTTAATTAATAGTTATAATATGTAATTTATGCATGTTAAAATACATGTTGATGTTAAAATTACATTTTTTTTGTAAGTACACCTTCCTGGGGATTTTATTTTTCTTTGTTTTGGTTTAAGATGGAGTTTTTATATAATTGTATAACACAACTGGATGACCCACATAAAGCATATTGCAGTAAATACATTAGCAGGGATGTTAATGTTTCGTATACAGTTCTTCCTGCAGGACTTTCCTCCTATCTCTACTTTGCATATTTTTATGGTACAGAAACTCACATACTTGACCACATTGTGATTTTTGAGAAGATGGTGACAAAGACATGTCTTTTATAAAGAAAACCAAGGAAAAATATTGATTATGTTGGGGAAAACTCTTGTTAGATTTGCAGTTCCAAAATGCACTGGTGCATTTTAATGATATAAAAAAGGGCACTTGGGTAGTGTAAAATATGACCATGCATATTAACAATCATTCCATTTTTAATACAGTTGCCTGTTCACATCATGATTTGCACACACATTCCAATGTTTAAGGTTCTGCCTGTAATGTTTGTTTAAAGCAGACAGTGCTACTTTTTGGTTAATTCAGAGATTTCAACTTGTGCATTGCTGAAATAACACAAATGTTTCCTGTAGCTATAGAACTGCTGTGTCTGTGTGTTGAGATTCTCGTGGCAGTGTGTAGTAGTTGTTGTTGTAGCAGGATCATAGTGAGAGACATCCCATTGTGACACATGAATAAACAAGTGAACAAATGGTGTACCATTCACAACTATTTATTTTATAGATATCTTTATTTTCTACAGCTCTTCGCATTTTGACTTATTTACAAGCTGTCGACTGGTGCAGGCTTAAAAATGTATGAGAAAATGGGGACTTAAATGTTGTTAGTTGAAAATGACTGAAACCTCACTCTTCCAAACATTTGAATGGGTGTTACTTTTATTAATCAGACTGTGTTAAAATAATTGTTCAATTGTATATTATAATATTAAAACTTTGTGGTATTTTGATGCAGTTCTTCTGTTAAAAGACATGATCTAAACTCCTTCGATGGATGTGCATATACACTGGAATAATAGAACAGTGCCGGTGACTCCAAGGGACGGTTGAATTTTGTTGCTTTAGTTATGATATGCTTAGTCAGCACACTTATTGTGACTGTATTGAGGCAGCAGTTTGTTTTGGTTTCTTGTTCATGTGCACAACTGTTAATTTTTTTATATTCGCAGCCCTGACAGCTCATGGACACAAACAACAGGCAGTCACTCCTCCACAATATGTGACATCTCCTTACCACAAACATTTAACAGTCCTGTACATTAACAGAAACCAGAAGAAACTGCTGCATCAAGAAAACTATAAAAAGTGTGCTGGCTGAGTATATCATAACTAAAATCATCAAAATTTAACTTTCCCTTGGAGCCACCAGCACCGTTCTTGTATTCCAGTGTATATGTACATCAAATGGAGGGGCTTAGAGCATGTCCTATGACAGAAGTACTGCACCAAAATACCACACATTTTTCATATATTGCTGTAATATATAATTTATTGCTTATTAACACAGTTTTTATTAATAAAAGCAAGAGGTTTTCAAATGCTTAGTAGACTGATATTTCAGTAATTTTTTAAACTAATAATGTATTTTATATAAGTGCTACCTTTCTCATGTATTTATGTTCTTGTGCCTGTCAGCTGCATGTGAGTTATTGAAAACATGAAGCACTGCAGAAGATTAAAGATATTACCTATAAAAACGTAGTTGTGATGGATGGTTAGTCAGTGTATTTGTGATCTTGATGCCTCACAGTTAGGTATAAACACTTCAGAGGTCCATGCTGAAGAAAACCATATGCTCTTCTAAAGATGGAGGCAACAGGTTTTTCCAAAATGTTAGTGTGTATCTGCCAGATTATGTGGTGTCATATGCCAGAAGTTTAGATTTTGTGTGACTTGCATTGAGTGACATGTCGTCAAGGTGAATGATGTCATCAGAAGAGGAAGATGTTGTGTGCTGATGGTAGCATTCTGTAGGGTTCAAGTGAAGCAGAACACACATTTCTGGTTAGGTAAACTGTGTTTTTTGTGTTCCAGATACAGAAGTTGCAGCTGTTTCATCAACAGTTTGGGATGGGACATCACCTGAAACAGAACAAGTAAGTTGTTGATGTAGTGAGAGTTTGAAAATATTGCATTGTTCATAACAAGGAAATCTCTGAAATATGTTACATGCTGACATAAATTCACCTGATCATTTGGGAACAAGTCAGTTGGCTCAGGCAGTAACACTACTGACTTGTATTTAGGAGGCCTCCATTTGTATCACTTGCTTGGGCACCAGCAGTTGTGTCAGAGGAGATTTCCTGAGTGTCTTCAGGAAAATGGTGCTGCTGTTCCTGAAACTAGGCCATGTCTGTACTTCCACATCTTTCCAATTGGTTGTTCACAATGTTTGTGCCACTTAAAACTGTGTAGGATGAACTGTTGACAGCAGTGCTCAGTACACCATAAGTGCAGTATGTGAGGAAGGAAAGGACTGCAAGTTGGTGAAATTAAGGATGCAGTAAAGTAATGTTGAGTGAATGATCTCTGGACAGGCCAAGTGACGGTATGATACTCAGAGCAGGGTGGGAAAGCGCTAAGTATGTGCAAGTGGAGTGATGCAGCAAGCAGAGAGAATGCTGGTGAAGACTTTGCTGTAAGGTGTTTTAACATTGGTGGAAAGGTTAGAGATGATGCAGGTGATGAACAATCACTTTACTGTGTGGATTGGTAGAAATCTTCTAATATAATATTAAATAGTGTACGTCAGCACAACCACGTTATTACTCAAGGTAATTACAAGGCTACATGTTTTGACTGTAGATTAGTCATCTTCAGGCCTATTTTGTCAATTGAGTCACAAGATGCTATGCACACTTTGGGATCCCATCGTGTTTACATTCATGGAATACATCAAATTAAATCGTTTGTAAATCTAAGGAGAAAAATTTTATGTGGTGGAAATTTGTTCAGTGTCTTTGTTTGTGTTTGTGTAGTTCATGGTTCGTTCTGTTAGCTATATTGAAGTCCAGTGGGTTGTGGGAACGACAGTTGATGCTTACCCTATATGTCTGTTGTGTGCTGTTGCACCCCCATCTGGCCTAGACCAACCATTCCCAATGTGTCCTGTTGTCATCATTATCAAGAGTTCTATGATCGGAATGCTGTAAAGGCCAGATTTAACGTTTTCTGTTTTGAGATTTTCTTGCATTTTTGGTTCTTTTTGTTGTGCCAAATCACCCTCTGATTGTTTGAATCCCACCAAAACCCAAAGGGACCACATGTAGTCATGGAAGGTATTCAACCAATGTAATTTCATAACAGGGCCAGGTAACACAACAAATATATCAGCTTATTAATCAAATAACTATATAAACAAATGAATAGGTAAATGGAAAATAATGGCTTCCATTATCATATCTGTGCTTGGAAGACTGACTGTCTAGAACTGCCAGATTTGTAACTTTCGTTCCAACAGGAAAATAAATGTAATGTTAATGTGCATGGTGCCACATGTTTGTGACAGCTGATAACACAAAACTTCTATCATTGATAACTGTGCACAGACTTTGTCATAAGTTCTGACAAGAACATAATTTTGGAGTCACAAGCCAAGACTGAGGTTAGGTAGATGTTGCTTGAAGAAATTACAAAGATAAACTGAGGTTGCAGTCCACCAAAACATACAGAGAAGGAGGGTAGTTGAAGGGTTTGAGATAATGGGACATGATGAGTCACAGTAGTATTGTGATAACTTGGTTGTTGCACTGCAGCGGTCCTGGCCGAACCAACGTGGTTGTTATGGTGCAGCGGTCCTGGCCAAAACTAAATGGTTGTTATGGTGCAGTGGTCCTGGCAAAGACTAACTTGGTTTCTATGGTGCAGCAGTCCTGGGCAAGACTAACTTGGTTGTTATGGTACAGTGGTCCTGGCCAAAACCCCATATAAATGATGTGTAACTTTACCAATATAAGGTTTATCAATTTTAGGTATTTTCCACATTTCAAGTGTCAAGTCAAGTACTACACCATGTTAGAGCTGCAGTTTAGTGCTTTGGAGTTGGGGTTGTGGAAACAGCATCATGTTCATGTGCAGTGTGGCAGTGATGTGATGTCTAAATAAAATGTGAAATATTGCATTAGCGTACTGTTAATTCTCGAGGGTTAATGTCTGTGTGACTGGTCCAAAAGCATATGCCAGAATTTATTTTTTAAGTTTTCTTTCTCCCCTACCTCATAAAATACATGTAAAGGTATCAATATGAAATGGTGAAGCAAAACATTGTGCAGTTTAAATTCACAGTGAATGTAATGTTCTTATAACCAGAGCAGTGATTTTCTCTTTCATTTTGACAACCCCTCATTTAAGATTTTTCTTGGTTTAAGGTACAAAAATCTCGTCTACCAGACAAATCTTAAATGGGGGTTCTACGTAGATGACTGGAGGAGAGTGTAGGGAAATATACGGAGGAAAGAAGTGAAGTGAGGCTTTTTTGTGGCCTTGGTAAAATTTTCATGGCTACATACTCCATGTTTAGGGCAACTTTATATGACTGCAGTGTTTTGCATTTATTCATGTTTAGTCATATAAGTGCAAGTATTTGTGGATGCTCTTAGTGTCTCAGCAGATAATATGTCTTCATGTATGAGTTGATCTTAAAATCCTCTTATCTTGTGCTTTATTGGCCTTTATTGTTTACTGCAGAGGAATATAAATTGCTGCTGTCTATGGTTACCAGCCATCACCTGTTCTATGTTCATGATCTGCTTGTTTCCTTTCTGTTGTGGTTGTCTTTTGAAAGACTTGAGGTGCTGATGGAGGTGTCATGGCAAATGCAAGTGTTTGCAATGTGACAGGTCTGCAGGGTCAAGCAACCCAAGAAGAGTGCTTTGTTTTTGGACTGCTTGACCCTGAAAATGAAGGCACTATTTTTCTTTAAACTGTTGGAAACTGTTTTCAAGCAGACATAACAACTGAGTCTTCTGGTAGTCCATTTATTTTGTCATCCTTAATGTATGTTACTTTTATATTTGGTTTTAAGCTTCTTCATGTGTCTCTGCCACACTTTTGCCATGTTTTGCTACCATATATTACAACCAGTTTAAAAATATGTGGGGTGCAGTGTTCATGTTTTCCTGGAGGTTATTTCACCAAAGCATATAACGTAATTCCACTTGCCTCTATAAATGTGTGTTGTTTATTCCTGATCAGTCCAAGGAATGAATTGTCTTCAGCTGCTTAGTCACTAGGGTAATGGGTCCAAATCATACCTGGAACATGGATGTGTATCTGTGTTTTTCTGTGTTGTGTTGTCTTGTGTAGGTAGTGGCTTGCGATAGGCTGATTCCTCAGCCAGGGAGTTATATCAAATGTCTGTAAACTGATTTAGAAACCAAAAAATTGGGAGGCCTTGTACTTCATTGGGTGTATGGAACATTGAAGCATAAGGAGGAGGAGGAGGAGGAGAGGGGGGAGAAGTAAAAGAAGTTTGCTATTTATTACATTTATCAGAGTGATAGCATGTTATCTCTTCACCTATATTGACTTCTGACAACAGAGAATATTGTGACAGCAGAAGTAAATATTTTTCCTGCAAGTTATTATAGTAACAGGCCTGTCCAAATTCACACCATCTGCATCATGTTTTGACCCATTGCTTGCCCTAGCCATCATGGCACCTTGTGTCAGTTACATCTGTTGTCCCCTGCTGACTCTCCCTGTTATGTACATATTGTTGTCACGGTATTTTTAATGGGTGCATGACATT
>Ga0123352_10007693_pt1 | contig 16665 bp, 8 predicted proteins | sample TergutLab28metaG_FD_89700 | JGI IMG/M metagenome (GOLD analysis project Ga0123352, IMG submission 89700) | Labiotermes labralis P1 segment gut microbial communities from Petit-Saut dam, French Guiana - Lab288 P1 | ecosystem: Host-associated > Arthropoda: Insects > Digestive system > Gut ... | reverse complement strand
TTCCGGTTTTGGGGGCGACGTTCAAGAAATTTTTGGAACCCCAACCCTCTGGGGCCCTAAGGGGCTGGCTTAACCTTTCCTTACTATACAACGCCACCCGTTTTGTTCCCCCCCCCCCCAAAAAAAAAATATTTATCGTTCATGCAAAGTTAGAATATTTTCTACAGTTGTTGGAAACATGGACAGTGTTTTAAATTCTGCTATTGTTCTAGAACTATTTGTATTATTACTATGTTATTTGTCTCCCTTCTACACTTTCAACTTTCTTCTGTTAATCATAGATGTGTTTCTTGAGAAATGAGAAACCTAACCCAAGTTATGCTGTTAAACACACTCTAGGAAGCTACTACAGTATTTCTAGGGCTTATATAACAGTTTACTTCATATGTATTAGTACCACGTCTAATTATTGAAGGTCATAATGAATAACAGCAAAGAAAATAGCTACATGCTGTTTTAGTCATTGGTCACCTCAGGGTGGGATTGTGCCAAAGGTAGTACTGATTTTAGACATTCTGAGATATGTAGAAAGTTGCTATGCTTTTCTCAGGTACTACTCACATTAAGCGCAGGTCTGCGGCAGGAGGGTGGGGTGGAATGACCACTGGAGATGCGGTGCCTCTGTACCAACTCATCTGCAGGTGGATCTGTCCAGAAATGGTCTTGTGTTTTTGTTTTGGAGTAATCCAAAGCACAAGGACCCACTGCAGTACAATAACAGTCTCTTATTCATAATCAGAGCATTTTGTTGATATATGAATTAGGACCTGTAATAATCATTTTAAGCTTACAATACTCCATGTTCATAGCCATGTATATATTTTTTGTGTTTTCAGGATCTCATGTTCCAAATGCCAACTGATAAAAAATTGCTCTTTTACTGACCTGTCGGAGTCCAGTATAATAAGAACCTTAAGATATATTTTGGTAACTATGCCAATTACGGTATTTCCACTATATGCACTCACTGTCAGGGTTTCTGCTTGTTTTACTGTCACCAGTAATGATAATATCACAGGGTGTAGGGTACTTGTCTGCTTGTAGTACGTGTCTCTGTATCTGTCAGAATTAATTGCATGTCTATCCAACACAAGGCTCATAATAACTCCTCATATTCACAGTGTACCAAACACAGATTTTATATTATAAATTGAACCTCTGTGTATAAGAGGTCCAGTCAGTAAACAGTGTGTCAACTTTGGATTAGGTTGCCACCGTGATCTGAGTATAGGTACCATTTATTGAACTTAATGGATCATGCACTGTAAAATATGCACAAGTATCGCATCTTGACACAGTAATTGCAAAACATTTTTCATCAGTTTTTACAAAGTACTCCCTGTAGTGAACATAAATAACCTTGCACAAGAATGCTGAGTGTTTTATGGTGAAATACCATTGAAGGTTTCCTGGAGAGCACTGGATTTAAACACCAAACTGAGGATAATCATAAACTGAAACACTTTAATTGTTGACTTCTGATCACTTAACTTGAAGATCACATGAGAGGAAAGCTTAAATTAAAGAACTTTCAATGAAAGGGGGGTTTCCTTGTTTTTAAATTTTATTTCAACTGTCAGAGAAAATCCAGGTGAAGTATTTCCAGGATTTTGTCCCTACAAAAACACAAATCAATATGTTGTCATTAAATGAAGAATTATTAATTTTTTTAACCTTTTAAAGCTTAGTAATTACTGTACGAACCACTAGTCTAAACATTCAAAAATTCTACATTCTTCCCACAAAATATTTATATCTTTTGTACATGTCTCAGGTAAAACATCGAAGTTTTCCCTATGCAACCCCCAACGACCAGTTTTTATAACCGAGGAGGAGAGTGTTTACTGCTTAGTATAACCTGGGCCTTTAAATCAAATGGACCATGTTTCGTCCTTAAATGGTTAATGGAAAAAAAAAATCAAGAAATCAGTTTTGAATATAAACATAAGAAAATTTTTGATGATGGTATAAGGTATTTTTAATATTAAACTTTTAACCCTCCCAAGCAACTTTCATAATTACAGAAGAATAAAAAGGGACTTGAGGACGAAAACAATGTTACTTGCAATATGACCTTAAAATATCAAAGTTGTACACTTACTGCAGTCACACCATCAGTAACTTCTGTAAGTGACTTTCTTAAACAGTTTGTGACATTGAACATGATCCAGATTTAGTATCTTTTTCAGATGAAACTTGGATTCATCTCATGGGACACATGGGTGCCCTGGACAGCGAGCAGTGGGGCACAGGAAGTCCATGCAGTTTCACTCCAAGGTATAACAGATGGTCTTGTGTTGTGTTTAGTGTGAGGATTATGGATCCTGTATTTTGTGTTCATATGGCATTCTTTCTTAATGAAGAAAGGGGACAGTAAACTTCATCCAAAAATGTTAAATGACATGGCTAACACAGCAAAGGTGACAATCCACACAGACAGCAAGTATCACAGAAAGACTACGCAGGGACACACTTAACCAAATATGCAAACAATAAATTAATTGATTGATTGATTTCTGGTATTATTATGGAAGTAAAATTAAACGAGAATGTGGCATGTACCAAGATATATAAAATGAAGGAAAGAGACCACTTGGGAGAACTGAATGGAATTGAATTGAATTGAATTGAATAGTACAGGAGGGTCTCGTTTTACGAAGGGGTCACGTTCTCGAATATTTGGTTGTAAATTGAATCGTCATAAAATGAGTACAATTTAAATGGTTCATGGTCCAAACAAATTAGTCAAATAATTTTATAATTTACCAAATTTCTTTACATTACCATATACAATTTTAATGTAATGAATTAGGTATATAGAAAATTACTCAGATAATTGAAAAAAATATCAGTCATATCACTTTTTATTTTGTTGAAGAAGGCTCAGGCCGTGGTTCAGAAGACATCAAGAAAGAATGCAATGTCAAATGTGTTGATTTTTTATTCTTTTTTGTCTTTTTGATGGACGTCATGGGTGGAAAAATCACAATCAACTTAACATAACTGCACTAAAACAGAAAAAGAAGAAACACATGCACAACGGAAAAGAGCTAGAAGCGCACTAAGTAGAGAAAGGACGCTTGAGTTGCGACAGTGATGCACCACAAGTCGGGAAGGCTCGGTCCGACTGGACAAGGGTCGTAAAAGTGAATCGTCGTAAAACTAACCGTCGTAAAACGAGAACATTCTGTGTTTGGGTTCGAGGCCTTCCGGGCCTGATGCACCTAGGGCCACTTGAGAGACTCAGGCATAGGTGGAAAGATAATATTTCAATGGATCTTCAAAAAATAGGGATGTGAGGGTGCAGACTGGATTAAAGTGGTTTATGATGTGACACAGTGGTTGGTTCTTGTGAACATCATAAGAGACAAATAATTTCTGATCCAGTTCAATAAGCGTCAATTTAGAATACAGTTAAGGGCTTTTGTAAAGTTTGTGTGAAGAACTTTTGACACAGAGCAATGTTTCGCTAACTTCTCAAGAATGCGGACCTCTTTTAACGTCAAAAGTTGAGGAACCACTAATGTGATATCAATTACTGTAGCTGGTGTGAATTTAGTAATGCTTCTAAACGAATATGTAATTCATTAATCTCAACAACATATAAATACATGTACATTTGAAAACCAGTAACATATAAACGTGCCAGACATAAGTTACTCAGCCTAGAAAGTGTATAATTTGCAAATTATTTACTATAACCCAGAAGGGGTGTCTCAGCAAAATACAAGGCCATACTTCATTCCAAAAGGCAGCAAAATAAATCGTAGTACGTAAAAACCAATCATCAATAATATAAAATGCTGGCACAAAACCCACTAACCTAGCTGCATTTTTAAAACCAAATAAGAGACCAAATCACATACGCATTTGTGGATCTCTTGCAATAACTCCGCGGCCCTTAGGTTGCAAACCACTGCCATAGTTTTAATTTTATCTTCTCTTATCCCTCTGTCAGTCTAAACACATGTTTATTTCAAATAATAAAATTGTTGAGCTAGGATATTAGGGGATTGGTTTAAAAAATAATATTTCTGCATTATATTCATTATTTTTTAGAGAAATATTACCTATATTCTGAAAATCTACTTACCTAGCAGAGAACTAAGAATGGAGCCATAATCTGGATCTGCAACCAGAGAATCTTTCTCGTAGTATTTACTGCAATGATAAACACACGTCCTTCACATTATTGAATGGTACTTGCTTTGCCTAAGTACACAATGCCTATATATTTAAAAAATTTCGTATGCTATCCTCTATTCCAGATAGTGTTGTGTTTCACTGTGAATAAGGTCTGTGCACATGTCTGTATTGTTGAGTGTCACCCTGAATTTCTTTTCGAAGGGACGTTTTCATGACGATATGGTCATGCCTTTTACCTGATGAGCCCTAACAAGTGTCGGCCCAAGATATGTGGGGAGCCCGAGCAAGCTAAAAATTTGGCGCCCCTTCAGACAGTTAATCCTTAAACATTTTCAGCATAGAATAGGGCTGGCGAAAATTTCTGAGGGCGCGTGCCCAAACTGCGGATAATATTCGGAGAAATTCCATCGCATGTGGAACACCAGATTTTACCAGCACCCAATTTACGATTATTCCTGTGACGTTTTAGCACCCATTATTAGGTGGCGCTCCCGGCAGCTGCTCAGCTAGTTCGTCCTATATACCTGCCCTATCCCTAATATTTGTTTGATTATAATTTAGAAAACCTCTGTGATCACAGAATTCTTAACCTATAATCATTTTATATAAATGGCGTAAAACCAAAAAATTTTGTAATTTAATTCCTGTTGTAAAATTTAAAACTCCAGAATGTACAGACCGGCATTTAGTTGTGGTGGGGCCTTTTCTTCCAAAACAGAGAAATTTTCTTTAAATAAATAGCAGAGACATTCAGAAAAAATAAACAATAAGTAAGGTACAGTTAACCCTGTAACAGTCCAAGATGACCCAGAGCGAGAGAAGAATAAGTATACTCAATCTCTAACAGCTGCGCTATATGTGGGTGGATGGCCAACGCCACACTACGACCGCTTTCCATTGGGAAAGAACCACACTGCATTCAAACGAAATAACACATAAATTCGACAAATTAATGAATAAAGTTTTGCAGTTTTTCTGGAAGTGAACTTTTTTTCTACTTTCTTCAGTGGAAAAAAGGTCCCATATTAAACAGAGTGAAACAAGAACATTACACTGTTCCCGTAAGTTCCGTCCATTTAATGAAAGATCATATCAAATAATTCTGTTACAGCATGCAATGGAATCGATCTAATTTTCTGTCAGAGCACCGTCCACACCCACGTTATGGGACACTGCCTCTTTATTGCTTAAAAAACATGCGTCAGGTTTATCCTTCTGGTGTGCATACTATTTGAGTCTGTGACTCCATTCTATATTTATATCTCTCCTTTTTTAATACGTATGTCAAATTTTAAGTCAGAGTTACCGTACCTACTGTTCTGCACTAGATAGTCGATGATGATGGCCAGCTGCTTTTCAAATAGAGCGAGTCGAATCCACAGGTACCGCGGGCTTGGTGCCCCACTGGAAGTCATGACCCCACTGACAGAATTCTTCTTTTGCAGAGGTGGCTTCCCGCTATTTGGAGGCCGGTTCGTGCTTTCCCCACTCGATGAAGATCTCCTTATTAAAGCAAAGAACAGAACTGCAATAGTCTTGGGAACTGAGGCGCCTTGAAGTTCTGTGTCACAGCCATCTCCTAGTGTCATTTTTGGCGTTTTATTTTATTGTTGTGAACAAATTAATGAGTAAGTACGTATTGTTTGCGTTACACTTGCCAGAAATAAACTCATTTTTTTAATCGTAGCCATATATTTAAATGCAGATCCACTAACATTACTTCTATAGGTATGGTTATCTCCATTTCAAATTTTACATGCGTAAATCGAATGGCTCATTATTTATTACAATCAAACCGTAAGCTAAAGAAACTCTTTGCACATCTACTACCTTGATAATTTACTTTCTACAAAAACACATATTTCTAGGACCTAAAAATAAGAGACTGAAGCTTCGCTCCAGATTCACAATTTTCTGCGTCCGCCATACTTGTTATTGATAATTTTATGAAGTGAAAGTAAGGCTTTTAGATACCCTCCAGTGACACAAAGTCCATACAAAGTTTTGTGAAAATAATTTATTTGGTTAAAGTGTTAAACTAGGGAAACATACAGACAGAATTGTTATATCGACAGCCTGCTCTTTTCCTGTATATAGAGAACATACTGCTATGTTCTTAAAAACAGTGCTTTATATTTCCGTCGAACACAACACAATTTCATACAAGTACGACTACATATTTCAGTCTAAAGAGACCATCGTCAGACCAACATTACAAAAACCTTTTAAAAGAAGTTATGATATAACACAATTGTGTTCATTTTATGTGATCCCATAAGACTTACAAGGATTGTTACAGTGCAAAATTTACAAAATTTGCATATTATATATAAAACAGTATAAAATCGTCGAGTTGATGGTGTCCTGGCCGGAGGTTGTTTCCAAATTGTATATAAACAATATTAAAATGACAAATATAAATACGATAGATTTACTTTCGTATATAAAATTTATTGATTCACAAGTGTTGGCCACGCAATGTAAAACCCGTTGGAATCTATTAATGTGTCAAGCCGAGTTAGTAGATAGATATTAAATGCAGAATTGGTGTTAAATATTAGGTAAATAAATAAATATTTAATTGCGGATAGCCGTCTTATCAGAAATGTCGTATTCTATATATGTCTCTTGCGCAGCATGATAACAAACAATGGATCATGCAAAGTGAAATTAAATCCAGGGTTGCCGTGGCAAAAGCAGCGTTCATCAAGACTAAGACTCTTTTCGCCAGCAAATTGGATTTAATTTGAGAAAGACATTTGGAGCATAGCTTTATGGTGCTGAAGCTGGACACTTCGGAAAATACATCAGAAATACCTGCGAATTTTTTGAATGTAGTGCAGGAGAAGGAAGGAGAAGTGGGACTGGATCGATCGTGTGAAAAATGAAGAAGTATGATATAGAACCGAGGTGAACAGGAACGTTCTACATATTAAAAAAAAAGAACGAAGGTCAACTGGGATGTCCATTTCATGCGTAGGAAGTGCATTCTAAACAATGTTATTAAAGGACAGAAGGAAGGATGGATAGGTGTGACGGTAAGAAGAGGAAGAAGATGTAAGCAGCTACTGGATGACTTTAAGGAAAAGCGAGGATCTTGGAAATTAAAACAGGAAGCACTAGATTGCGCCGTGTGGAGAGCTTGTTTTGGAAGAGACTATGGACCTCTCACAAGACCGATTAAGAAATGAATGAATGAATTAATTAAAACATAAATAAATAAATGAGTTCTGTTCTAACTTTCGAAAATTACGATTTGATTTTAATGGATTAACTGAGAACTGATATAAGCAGGTTAAAATTAATCAACCTGTACGAAAATAAGCCTTGAAGAAAGGAAGAGAAACTTGTCATTCTGTAAAGAAACACTTCGTGATACACCATCAGATAGATAGGGACTTCAAAGAGTAATTCAAATGTAAAATGTTGGAATGAGAATTTGTTTCGATTGAAGTATCATTTACCGCTTCTTTACCGGTGTTGAAATGCATGTAAATTCTAAGTTCACTCTCTAGCTTAGAGAAAAATGGCTTTAACCAGGTTTACGAGACGAAATTGGGAGCATTCACAAACGGTGAAGTGCATATCAATGATAATTTATTCCAAACATTTGGAAGTGTATCTTGAACGAACTTCACCTCCATTAAACCGTCCCTGACTTTATTTGGCTCACGTCATTTCCATCAACGTGGCGCTGAAAAACCGAATGGTGAATTATAACCGTAGAAGACTAGGAAAAGATCTCTTCTTCGCCCGTGTTTGGTTTAATGAGATTCTATTGAGGGAATTCGACTGCTTCTTAGGCGTCTTTACACAGTACGTATCAAAGAACACAGATTGTGGGAATCATATCTGTGTGTCGTTCTGCTTAAAACTAGGAGAAGGGTAATGTAATATTCTTCTACATAAACTTGCTTTTATTTGAGGCTAAACGAAGCTTTATATTTTAGACGTACATAGCTAAAATGGAATGAAGTCGCTGCAGTTCTAGCAGTTTTACGACTGAATTTCAAGTTATTTTGGCTGTTCTTAATATCGTAACGTCATACATTCGCATCAAAACTTATCATAATTGAGGAGACTCGAAATAAAACTGCTTATTGAATAAACTGTAACATTTTAATTACATTCATGGATTTCCGAATATGAAGCCAGTTAAGGCATTGGAGGAAAATATGGGTCTCTTGAATATGGAAAACTTTTAGTTGCCCTGGAAAATGTAAGTAAAACGAAGATATCTTCACCTATTCTAAAAGACCCCAACAGTTGAAATGCTTATTCAGGCTTCTGAAGACATAAGTAACACAACTGTTTTGCCCAATAAACTTAGTAGACCCATTCTTGATTTTAAGCTTTCGCCGTGTCCTGTATGTAATATGTTTTCTTTTGGGTAATTCCCCGGCGTCACAAAGCTAATAGCCGACGTTTCGGAACCCTCTATCTGTTCCATCTTCATAGGCAGGTGGATGAAGTACTTCATCCACCTGCCTATGAAGATGGAACCGATATAGGGTTCCGAAACGTCGGCTATTAGCTTTGTGACGCAGGGGAATTACCCAAAAGAAAACATATTACTTAGTGGACCCACATTATTATGGGGAGTAAATGTAAAATTTTATTTTAAAACTACTTTTAACTTGCCACGTTTCTTTTATATTACTTTCGTTGCAACAGTTTCTATTCGTGTATTCTTGGTTGTTGATATCCATACCTGTTAGGATCGGAGTTCTCTATCTCCATAATTTTCCTGGAGATTATTGCTGCCGGCACAAAAGTCTTTGCGACTTTGTGCAGCAGCGCTGTAGTGGAGCTGGTCTTGAACAAGCCGAGAGCTCTTCTTCTCAGCCCCTGAGACAGACAGGCCTCAACAGCACCTGTCAACACAATACCCACTGAGTTAGCTGCCTGTGTGTGACGTGCTTGGAATTTCAGTGCATGTTTTTAGGTCATCCTTCAAGAGATGATCGTAACACACGCGTTACAAAATGTTGTTTTTATGCTGGACGAGAGTCGAGCTTTTAGAGCGACCTTCTTCGCAGTTTTAACCCGGAACTTATGTATTCGTACATATACAAAGATCTGTTTATTAGGAATAGCGTCCTTTCTTTTCTCAGATTCCTTTTGCAGGTAAAAATCTATCTGCTGCAATAATCGCCGCATATTTATGCAACATCTCCCTTATGACAATAGAATATTGTTAACCAGTGTTATATTATTCACTGCAGTATTGTGGCGTAGCGATCGTTTTATGCATTAAACTTACAACCGAATAGACAGGACTGGTAGCAGATAGATTATAATTTTATAGCAGAAAGAGAGTAGGGACCGTTAAGGAAAATTAGCGTTTATTCGAAATTTGACAGGTTGATTAGAATGTGTGTGAGCAGTACAGCAGTCAGAACTCCCAGGAGTAAACAAAGATGGTGCATTTACAGTGAGGTTGCTTTAAAGGCAATTTAGAATCGTAACAACTTTTTCAATGTCAGGAGGATAATTGGATTTTTAGACGACTTTGACATTTGGACGAACGAGATGTCGACAAATTTTAGCACCATGCGTTTTAACAGAGTGCAGGCTACCAGCCACATCTCATTTCGTACTTCTAACCTTAATCCGGAGTTAGCCACAGAGTTTACGACATAAATACGAAACAACCAATCAAGGCGTAGTACTCGAAACTTTCGTTTTGGACTATCGGATGCTTAGATTTCGAAGATTAGCCAGTAGGAATTTACAAGGGGAGCAATTCAAGGCTGGCACAAATGTAGACGCGAAATTTGAAGCTCACTAGCATTTCGGCACAAAGCTAGTGCAGACGTGTTTCTCACTTCCGTCTTATTGAAAATCAGGACAAAATTTAAGATCTAGAAATTGGAGTAAGATATAGCCAAAAGACTAGAGTGTGGTGAAAGATATGTCTAAATCAAATGTCACAGAGTGATATCCACATTTACGAAAATTGAGTCACGTGTCACACTACCGAATAAGTGACCTTGTTCACTGATTATTCATAGACTGAAATACAATTGCCCCTCGGTCAGGAGGAGGGGTGATTCCGATTACCCGAGAATCCGGATCATCGAGGGGACACTCGTAGTACAGGTAACATTTAAACAAGGTAGGCAATGTACGTATAAAAGTAACATTTAGGTGCTTTGATGTAATAATTGTTGTCTTGGAAAATCAATAAGTACTCATAGTATGAATGTGTGTCTGTAGCCTTAGTTACCCTGCATGTAAAGCACATGTTTCGTGCTGTAATGTCATTTGTGGCCTCTTTGGTTCTACCGTGCTTTTCTACATTATCTAATAAAAGGCACTTTTTTTTCTAAAAAATATTAATGAACATAAAATGTGTGTCTTGGGTTTTTGTAAAACTTGTATTTAAAACATTTCTCATTCTGAGAAGAATTCGGCGTAATATTATAACAAATTCACGCATATCTTCATGTAATACACCCGTTATTTTCGTCAGATATTAAACAAAATTTAATTTTCTCGATAGGTTTTTGGAAAATATTTAGTTATCGAATTTCATGAAAATCCGCCCAGTGAGAGCCGAGTTGTTCCCGGCAGGCGGACGGACAGATGGACAGACACGTGACGAAGCTAACTGTCGCTTATTGCAATTTTACGAATGCGCCTAAACATCATCATTCAGTGCTAAATTAAAATTCCTTAAAGAGGAAATACTACTCCTAGCAGTATAATAATAGGAATTTTAAAGTCCTGTAATAATTATTTAAATGGAAATGCTGGGCTATAATTGAATCACAACTGTCCGCACTACCTGGCCGTCCTTATTACCGAGTTCCGGATTACAGAGGGACCAAAATAATAATGCGCTGGTGATAAACTACAAGAATGCTGCTAATACTACTTATTCTAGGTATCAACTTGATCAAGTGAATCTCATGGACTTCTTTGTTGAACCATGTACAAACTAAATTACAGTGTTGTGTATTACGATTATTGAGACGAGTAAAAGATACCTGTAGCCATTCAATGAAATATTGCCTGAGATTAGCCTCTTCTTTCAACTGAACCGCCTAGCAAGTATGCTGTAATTGTGCTTCACTCATTCCAGTTTATTCTGATATAATCTCTAGTAAAATAAATTTTGTGTAGTAGCAAAAATCTCTCTGGTGACCAAACCAGGATTGGAAGTGGTGATATCAGAACACAGATGACACGATTTATAGAAAGGCGAAGGGCCAATCGATACATCTCGCCTAACCCTCTACTGCATGATTTCATAAAAAAAAATACATTTGCAAAAAAAAAATATTTATGAAACTGCATGATTACATTTATCTGAAACAGTCCTTAGAATACTTGTGCTATCACCTGGCCGTCCAAGTCCTTACTACATGATAATACTGTTCCCAAATGGAAAAAATGAATGTTTGAAATAAAAACACAAACGTTCCCATTTGGGAGCGGAATGTTGTAGATGACTAACCGCGAATCAGTTCCGGGAAAAGGATAGCATCTACAGATGGAAAGTGGATGGGGAGAGGATCATTTGTAAACGGTTGTCAATTTAGGAACGAGCTGTACATGCAGATGGCCTTTGCACTGGTTTAACTGTTCCAGTCGCCTAGCACAACACGTTCACAATTTTATGGCACTGTTCAAAGAAAGGATTTCGTTTTGTCTGCTTTGAATATACCGCAGATGGTACTATTTGGGTGTCGGGTTAGTTAGCTACGAACAATTATAGATAGCAGATCGTTCTGTTTCCCTCTAGTAACAGAAAAGTGTATTTACCGGATGTGCGCTAATTCTGGGCACCAGGTCGCCGTGGCCTATTGAATATTGTACGGTGATGCTTAATATTTGTGGGTTCTCGGGATGGAACTTGCTGCATTTCACACTTCTAGCGCCTAGAATGTTTAGGTGGCCTCTAGACTTTTGTGAAATTTGTACCGTTTGGGCTTTTTTTTACAGAATACTGGTGTTATGCTGTGCAGTAATATAGGAAATCGCAGAGTTTTTGTAATCAAGAACACGAAATCCCATAAAATGTAGGGAAATGGACGTCAGAAAAATATTATACGGAATAGAAACGATGTACGGTGGCAAGACCACTAACTCTGGGCAGGGTGGGGGGGGGGAGAATTTTATGCTCCTTAATTGCTCCCTCTGACGGCCAGTGATATCACCACCACTTCTCTCCTACTCCGTACTACCCACGCACACGGATACCATAAGACTGCTATCCCATTCTACCACAGGAGTCAAGAACAGTGGACGAAATGGTATGTTATATTAGAATTCTAGAATTGTCGCATTACAACCTCTGCCACCACGATGTAGGTCTAACCAGCTCCGAAACTAGGTCGAACTCCCTTTACAAGAAATTGGCACGGCTTAGAGCCTCAGTAAGTAGGCTTGTGACTGCAATGGACAGACGAGGTTAAAATGGATATGTAAACATACTGAACCTGAAGGTTACGCTGCATTGAGGGAAGATATACATTAATCTTTGCTCTACATACTGTTGCCACATTTTATAGTTGTACTAAGCCGCACATGGTGTAACAATAATATCGGCTGTTGTACTGAATTGCAGACTCTGGTGAGAGACCAGTACGGCAAAGCGCAGTATGCATGCCACTTAAGAAACTATATACAAAAAATATGTAATATATTACCTGTATTACTAGCAGATGCTGAAGGAACGTAATGTGATAAATTATTTACAAATTGTCTTTCGTATAATGGAAATTCCGTAACTACAAGAAAAGCGATACAAGAAACACACCATTTACTCACATAACCTTAGCTGGAATACTTGCTTATCCCAATTTAGAGAACTAGGAGTGGCAAAAACAATGGGGTCGGTTGAAGATGGAACACGCCCGAAGGCCTGCTCCATCAGGCTGCTCAATATAATTATTGGTGAGCATTTTTCCACTAATGCAGATCCCGCCTGTATTACGTCTACATGAAATAATGGAAAATTTACGTGCGGAATTCGTAGATATGTTTATGAACTACCTGCTTACACAATTATCTTAGTAATTAACCAACTTGATGCACAAAATCTCGTTTTATAATAAATTTATTTCATGCCTCTACATGTTTCGAGCAACATGTGCTCATCATCAGGAGGTCAAAATTTTATTATACAGCATCTGGCATCGTCACACCCGTAGGTGGCCGTCCAGTGCACAGATTGAGATAGGACTTCTCTCAACCTGTGCACGGGACGACCACCTAAAGGTGTGATGATACCAGATGCTGTATAATACAATTTTGACCTCCTGATGATGAGCACATGGTGCTCGAAACATGTAGAGGCATTTAATAAACTTATTATAAAACAAGATTTTGTACATCAAGTTGGTTAATTACTAAGAATATACCGAAATGCACGGTCAGCAAACATCAAAATTTGCTTACAGAATGTCACAAGCCTAGCCCCTGACATGTGTAACGCGGCGGCACCAAGCACGAAATAAATGCAGATTTCATATAACATTGTTGTAAACTTTTAACTCCATATTATTAAATCACCAACATTAGAGCAACTTAACGTACAGCCCTGAACATTTTTGTCCAAATGGGATCATTAAAAAATCATACAGTGCTTTTCAAGGTAATGAATTTTGTAAATAACGAAGGGGTGGGGGCAATTTATAACGAAAAATATTAATACCCAATGTCATGAAAACCCGTAAATTGTTTCAAAATTCTTAGCGGACCAGCACATGGATATAATGTTGCCATAGGGACTGTAATGTTTTGTAACATTTTGAAGACTGATGCTCAAATAAACTGTATATAAATATTAAGGTCGTACCTCACAGGGAACGCAGCCCATGTACATTATAAGCATCAGCTAATGATGTTTAGGGAAATCACATAAATATACATACAGACACACATACATATATACAGTATACACACACACACACACACATATATATATATATATATATATACTCGTACATGCATACATACGTATATACATACATGCATAGAAATACACATACATACATACATACATACGTATGTACGTACGTACATATAGAGGGAATGTGCCGAATATCATCCCCTTCTTAAATCTGTCCCAAGCCCTAGCCCCCCACTCTCACCCCCACCTCCTGCTGTTGACGTTGGTGACCCGTAAGCTGTTTAGTTTGGACATGAAACGTTTATCACGTGATGTAAAAACTATCTTTTATTTCAGCTGAATTTGTGTTGTGATAGAGTTTGCTTGTTTTTGCCTCTGTCTTGTTTTGCAATATCGAAATATTTTCAAAGCTTCTGTTCGTACCCTCGTTGCAACAGGTAATGTATGCTTTAAGAAAAATCTCATGCCACACATACTTCCAAAATAACACGTATTTTATTTGGAAGTTAATGCAATTTTACTGTTAGTCACTATTAACAATTGTAAAGCAGCCATATTTTTTTGTTCTGATGTTCCTAATAGCGCCCCCATACGCAGTCCTAATATCGTCCGGGGACGATATTGGGCGCAGCACTTCGTCACGTCGGCTTTCTAGTGACTTTTGTTTGTGCTTTGTAGATGGACCGAAGAAAGTGTAAAGTGTGGGGACAAAATGAAAATGGCGAATGCCATAGAGGTTGGGGGGGAGTGAGGAAGTGGGATTAAAAAAAAATCAAAGTGCCGGGATCGATGCTCAAAAATAAAGTTAACAGCAAGGAAACAAATGTAGAGGAACTGATCAATAGCCGGCTTGGTTGGAAACCAGTCTCGAAGAAGAACTTGTCAGTTACTGTCCAGTGATGGAGCTTAGATGTTTTGGGCTAACAACAAGAAGTATTAAAGGAATGGTTTTTGATCTTGCCATAAAAATGGTTTTGCCCGTCCATTGTTATTGCAACAAGGAAAAACAGGCTGGAAGTGGTTGCGAAAATTTATGTGCCGCCATCCTAAAACCCCACGTTACTTCGACAGCAAGAGTAAAGGGATTAACGAAAATAAATGTCGGAAAATTTTTCGCAATATGTGAGCCAATGCTGCGGCTGATTAACATCTCTTCCCATTGCTTATTAAACTATGAAGAAACTGGTCTCAATGTCGTTCAGCATAAAGCATGCAAAGTTATCTCTCTTAAGGGTAAGCGAAGGATCTCTCTGTCTTAAGCAGAGAGGTGTTCACTCGTGACAATTGTTACCTGCGTGAATGCCACCGTTACGTAAGTTACTCCTCTTCTGGTGTTTCTAGGAGTAAATGAAGGCTGAACGTCTGGATAGCCCTCCACCTTAGTTCAATAGCAGCTTGTCACAGTCCGGATGGATCCAGAAAGACAGCTTTAAGCAAAAGTTCAAACATCTTCCGTGTTGTAAAGGATCTAAAAGAGATCCCATTATCCTAACAATGGATGGTCACTATTATCATTCGAGGAATATTGACGTGATAGAATGTTCTCCGGAAAACGGAGTTCGCATTGTTTGCCTTCTCCCGCATAACACTCACAAACTACAATCTCTGTGAGTTTTCTTCATGCAGCCTCTGAAGGCATACCACGCACAGGAGATAGAAATTTGGCTGAAAACCACATAAACAGAGTTGTTACACGCTATCAAATTACTGTGCTTACTTGAAATCGGCCACAGCAGCTATTGCTGCAAAAATGGTTCGGGAAAACAGGCTTTTTTCCCTGCAACCGTCACATGTTTGATGAAAGTGATCCTGGAAGAATCTCAGCGCAACATCACGAGTTGTTTGCTTGAAATTTTTATGTCATTTTCTAGAATTGCAGAAGAACCGCCTACCACTATCGGCACAAATCCACAGACCCTAACCAAAGGTCACTCCCCTACCTCAGAGAACTCCACTGTTATTGTTCACTTCTCTGATATTAACCCTGTTTCAGATACATTTGGCAGGAAACAACAGCCAACAAAACACAAGGATTCTCAGAAAGGATCCACTACTATCTTGATGAACTCGCCTTAGAAAACAAATTTCTAGAAGACCGAAAGTGGAGACTAGAGATCAGGGGAATTCTTCTTCCAAAACACGGTTACAGAAGAAGAAACCTTCCGGTCCTAGTGACACAAGTGTTTCAGTCATTCGCGGTGAACATGAGATGAAGAGAGTCTTCATCCTTCGACTCCGAAAATTGTGAGGAGCCCATTCTCGTAGAAACTGATGAAGAAAATTTAGATAGTGACAATGAGTGATTGTACTGTTCAGGGCTGTATACCAGAGACAGACGCGGCGAAAAGTGGATCAGATGAACAAAACGCTGTTAAGTGGTGCCATGAGGAGCGTTCGCAAGCAGACGACTCGACAACGTTTCTTTCTTTTCTGCAAAGCTGAATAAATGCTCGACCCGTTTAACGTAACTATACTGTTTGACAAAACATATTTGTACCATTCTTTCGATATAGTTATTTTCCATGGTTACAGTCATTATTTTTTTTTGTGGCGGGTGGGGGGGGGAATCTGCAGGATTTTTTTTGAAAAAATTTTAAAACCCGATGTTAAAATAATAAATTTTTTTTTCACGTGGGGGTATTTTGGTAAAAATTTTT
>Ga0123352_10007692_pt1 | contig 16667 bp, 8 predicted proteins | sample TergutLab28metaG_FD_89700 | JGI IMG/M metagenome (GOLD analysis project Ga0123352, IMG submission 89700) | Labiotermes labralis P1 segment gut microbial communities from Petit-Saut dam, French Guiana - Lab288 P1 | ecosystem: Host-associated > Arthropoda: Insects > Digestive system > Gut ... | reverse complement strand
CGAACTGCATGCCTAAAGGGAACTGGCCTGTAAATTGTTAATTGCAAGTTACCAGTGCTTGTGTGTCCATCAGGCATCCTGAAAATTTTCACTTACAATTTCAGTTTAAGACCCATTAATTTAAGACCTCATCGTGTATTACGAAGGTAGTCCAGAAAATGACTGAAAGCCCCCTCTCCCGCAGCCCAGCTGAGAATTTGCTGCTGCTGAATGTGGCGTTGCTAAAATGTTAGATTATGAATTTTTCTATGACGCCAAAAGTATGTAAATCAGAAAATCGCAGATACCGGGAATTGAAACTGAATATTTCAATTTCACTTTTACTTTTCCTCCAGAAATATGCATCCCAAAGCGAAGTATGATTTTGCTTTTCATGTGCCAAAAATCCTAGTGACAAGTTTGTGAATTCGCTTTCTTCAAATTAGGCCTTTCGTTTGCATAGCGTAAATAATTTAAGTTAATGGTAGTTAGATAAGGAAAAGTCGTACAATTTCTAAGAAATTGCAAATGACAGGTCGTGTTTTAAATTGTACGCTTACGTCGCTTCCAGTGTTTGACTCCTACAATTTTAAGTTCTTCATATTTGCTGCCTGCTTGTTTTCGCTTCTTGCATATTACGCAACTTCAGAAATCTCCCATTAACACTGTAAAATATTTTAAATTACTGACTCTCACGAAGACGTCTTAGGACTTTCTCTGAATGAGGCAGTAAATTCGTAAGGGTTGACAATTTCCAATTAGTAACCAGAAGTTCTATAAAAACAGGTAACATGAACTTTCTTTCACACATTTCTGCATATTTCCTAGCGTTAGAAAGAACTATGAATTATTAAGAGTGTTCGATTTTTTAGGATTACGCATTGTTTCAGTCCTTTAGGTTGTGACATTCTACAATCTGGTAGGTGAATACTTGCGGAGGAAAGTACTGCCACCACATTCAGTAGACACTATGCTCCTTCAGTACCATATTGTGTCATTAATCATAAATTGCATAATTGTAGTATTTAATTTCAAGAAGTTATCTGCACAATTTAGTTAGTAAATATTTCATGGGACGTGCTGGGTTTATTTCTTACAGTTCCGCATCCAGAAATTGTTAAATTTTGCCAGATATACGCTCAACGTTGCTGTTGTGTCATGACTCTTATTATAAAATATTTTATGCCGAATTTATAGGTAAGTTTATATTTCATTGCGATACTGATAGAGACGTTAGGATGGACCTCGCTAGCAGTCAACATACGTAACTAGCATGACAAATACCTATTGCTGTGTATACAGTTGTGAGACTCCTGAGGATGGACAGTAGATCTATCCGAAACATATAGAGTTCTTTACCAAAATAAATTTGAGAATTAGTGCATCTCGTTGGCTTTTATTATAAGAATATATCACGATGCACGGTCCTATGAATGTCAGGTTTGTTACTTCCTTTCTTCTGTTTATATATCACAGTGGGATATCATCAATTAAGATATCGTTTAATTTGGTCTTAAGCCACGGGGACAAAACCAAGGATCTGATAAAATAAATCTGCCTGTTGTTAGGTTACACGTGATAGTTGTTTGAATAAACTTGGCAGGTGGGAGGAATTTGCGATAGCCCATTTGATGATGGCTGGAGGTTGTGGAGAATGAACTGCGGGAGCCGAGAGTAAACGTATAGCGGCAAAGTGCAAGTAAATTAGAAGTATGGACGTCTGTCGTAAAGGAAGTCAAGGTTCTTAGAGGAGCATACAAGCAAGGTGTAAGTAGTGAGGAACTTGAGTCCATGTAATAATTCAAGTGAACAGCTGAGCGTCTGTACCTAACAGTATCTAAGCGTATTACCAGACTTTCTGTGTCCGCTGCGCACAGCACTTGCTTATTGGCAGCAGCCCCCAACAGTTCTGCCAGTTGTTTCTCAATTCGGTGCCTTCTGACCTTGTTTTATTTTGTATCTGCCATTCTCTCAACAATTGAGTTTGACTTCCTCCTGCCTTGAAGATGACAAAGTAACGTCAATAAAAGCTTCATTCCACTTGCAAAATCCTTTTAAGAATGGAAAGAAAACATTTTTGACACTATATAAAATAACATTTTGGCTTTCAGAGGCATTTTGATGTTCTAAAATAACAATTTGTAGGGCATTTATTTAATTATAAACCTTATATTCGGCAACTTGAAAGAATACTGATATTATCCCTTTTTCACTACACATCTTAAATCGTTTGGAATTAATAAAATTGTTAAACTGCTTTGTTATGCTTATTTACGATTTATTAGTAACTTGCATATTGTAGTTATAAATGATAGGATGAATAGAGATTAATTTATTTAAATAAGTGAAAGAACGCGGATGCCCTAAGTTGAGTTATTGTAGCGGTGTTTGTCTTGAGAGGCCGAGACGAACGGCGAAGTGCACTGCGGTATCTTACCCGCAAGCGGAGTTTGGCGCCCAGGTTCCTTCGAATAAGAAGCACAGGTATTTCTCACTTGACAGCCACGTTCGTTTGATTCTCATATGCACGATACACGACGCAGTTTGCAAGGGTCGCTGAAACGTGCTGCCTAAATCTTCAGGATAGAATTTTTTTCGGAAACACCCTTATTCATTTTTCTCAGTATTTAACCAACTTGATGCACAAAATTTGTTTCACAGTAAGTTTTATTTCATGCCTGTACATGCATTGCATGTAGAGGCTGTGTAATGCAAATTTGACCTCCTGATGATGAGCACATGTGCTCGAAACATGTAGAGGAATGAAATAAAACTTATTGTGAAACAAATTTTGTGCATCAAGTTGATTAAATACTGAGATAAATATACTGATATGCACGGTCAGCAAAAAGTAAAAAAAAAAAACCCTTTTTCATATCGTGCAACTGTGCGATTTAACCCAAAATAACATTCTTTAAATCATATCGCCTTGAGAATTAGGCCTACTTTTTTCTTCCTAGTTTTTTTGTTACAATTGTTTTAAAATTTATACGCATAATGCTAAGTAAAACATTTTTTTTCTTATGCATCTGCTCATTCAGTAAAAACTGGGGGCCGCCAATGAAAAACATAAGTTTACGAGGAGCAGACACTGTGAAAGCGCTGAACAGAGTTGATGTTTGCGCGTCCCCTCTTTGCGCCATAAAGTTTCGTGTCTATCCGGAGTGATATTATGTCTTTGAGTTTACGTTGTAAATAGATCAATCACGGAGATACATCGATTTTTCGTAGTCTCGGGTCAGTAGACTGACAAATTCAGTTTCTTGAAAACTTTTTACCTTACGTAACTCTGCAGCTGCATTACATCACCACCACCACCACCACCACCACCACCGCCACTTCTGTGGGAAGCATTTGTTGATTATGTATTTATTTATTTATTTTCTTATTTATTACCGTTGCAGTCCATACAGTGACTAGAGCACTGAACCACTGAAGAATCAGTTTTCGATTCCCGCCATGGTCACAAGGTTTTCTTTTCACAGTCTCTTCGACATCACATGACGCACGTAGCTTCCTCTTTAATATAGAGAAAGAAAAGGGACCGAAACATGAATCTGACGTCTCACATTCATCTAGAGTGCTGGTTAAAATGTTCGGAATTCCACCTGCACTCGTGCATACGTTTTATTGGCGTGGCGTTTGGTCAGGTACGGAATGAGTATCGAGTGGAAACGCGGGATTATAAATGAATAAATATTCGGAAAGGATGCGGAAGAAAGCGGACGGTGCCTAATTTTGGTGTAATAACCTGGTTTTTTTAGGTTTCGGGTCTTTTGTAATGTTACGCCTTGTCGAGCTGTAAACTTTGCCGCTACTTCGAAGAAATAACCCTCCTCCGAAAAGTTGGTACTATTTACCTGTCGGCAAGGTGCAACATCTCGTGAAGGCTGATTGTTTCACCATACCACCGTATGTACCTTGAATTACGTATTCATGTGCATTCCCTCGGAGGGACTTAGAAAAAGCAAGAAAAAATTCTCTAGGGAAATCCAGTTTTTGAGCTGAGATTTGAAACCGAGACTTTCAGAATTCAAAGCAAATATGCGACACATTCTCCCGTGACGTTCAGAAACTCATTCTCGTAATTGGTAACGTTTTGTCTCAGGTAGAGGCTAATTGAACTCACCTGTAATAGGAGTAGGGATAGGCTAAGGGCTGGGCGACCTGGAATCATGTTTCGATTCCTGGCAGGGGCAGGAGGTTTTCTGTTCTGCCAAGCGCCCAGACCTGCTGTGGAGTCCACCCAGCCTTCGGTTAAATCAGTAAACCGGTTCATTTTGATGTGTGTAAAACGAGCGAAGAGAAAAACTGCTCACACCTCCATGTAACGCAGAGATGAAGAATCAGTGGAACTCAAATGCCTGTATACCTTCCGCAGGGATTATTTTTCCTTTATTTGTAACAGTTACAGGCTTAATTTAAATCTAGTTTCAGAGGTCGGAATGACTATTGGTAGTGACAGGGACGGCAAGGAATTTTCTTTGCCCTACTCAAAATGCTTTTCGAGCATTTAGTAGGAAGAAAGAGAAAGCTCGTGTAAGGGAAAGTCAGCACAGATTGCGAAAAGTCATTATAATTCACCACGGTCAGTATTTGAGATGGGACATACATATACAGGGTTATTCGAAATGATTGTCGGGTTTTTAACAACTTGTCATACAAACTACACTTGAGGTAGGAGTATGCGTATTCTTTTATTTGATAGAACAACACTCCAAGTTTCTGTTACATACCTTACAGGTGCTCTATATATGCACCCTTTGTGATTCTACAAACATCAACACGATAATCGAGTTCGTTGCACACTGTTTGTAGCATGTCAGCGGTGATGGTTTCAATGGCGGTTCTGATTCGTACGTTCAGTTCCGGGATAGTTGGGGGAAGAGGAGGAACATAAACCTGATCCTTGACGTAACCCCATAGCAAGAAATCACATGGGGTTGCATATGGAGAACGAGGTGGCATTTGTTAAAACTCCGACCATCATTTCAAATAACCCTGTATTATCAGCAAACTGAAATTGACGGCTTAAAACTAGCAACAAAATAAGACAAACATGCATTTAAAATGTAGCCGTCAGCAGTCCGTACTGCAACGTTTGTCATGGTGAGGACCCTCCATCAAGTAGGTTTATATTTTTATACTTAGCCTTCCTTATGTAATGCAGTTTATTAATTATTATGCGTTCTTCACACGATACACTTGTAGCTCAGTCGGTATAGCGACGGACTACGGGCTGGACGGTCCGGGATCGAACCCCGGTGGGAACGAGAATTTCGGCCCATCCAGACCGGCCCTGGGACCCAGCCAGCCTCGTGTAAAATGGGTACCGGGTCTTTCCCGGGGGTAATGTGTGGCCGGTGCCTGCTGCTCACCACTCATCCCCTTCTAGTGCCGCTGTCATGGAAGAGTAGAGCTATACCTCTACCCACCCTCTGGGCCACACAGGGCCTGTAAAGGGATCACTTTACCTTTTACCTCTTTTTTACACGATACACTTAATCTAAATCGAAAAGGGAAATCCTGTCTGCTCTTCCGTCCTAATTTTCATACTGACTAACAACACACTAGCATAAATTTACAAGACAACATCATGCAAAATGTTCGCGTGATAATTTTGTGCAACTCTCCAGATTGGACGTTTCTCATATCTTATTTTCTCATTATTTTAAAGCAACTACTTGCACGTGCAAAGCATGTAAGATATATACATATGTTTTGATTTGTCTTGAAGTACTCGTATTAACTGAAACAGTGTTCGATGTTGAAAAGCATTATCCACTGGTTTGTCTTCTCACCGGGCAGCTTTCCCATCACTCGGTTATTTGTCATCACCTGTTGTGTGTATCTTTGAGGATCCACAGATGTACCGAATACTGCTACTCTTTGTAATAAGGGGCTAAGCCCTCCTCTGGTCGCTGCGCTGTCCAGGAACCGACCGAAGACCCGGGGCCTTAGGCAGGAAAGAAATGGCTTACTAGAACTTACAGCGCTGTAGTGGTTTATATTATTGCCACTCTAAACTTCCTGTCATAAATCGAGCATCGGTCGCTACGATAACTCAATTCGGCAACATTCTACACATTTCCCTCCGGTAAATATATCTGTGACAGCCAAGGTGACAAGTAAATTTTAAACGTCCGGAATCTCTCGTTTTCCCCCCTCCCCCAAGCAATCTTTTCGTAGAGTGTTTTGTACGTAGTTTATTTTTATCCTTTGTTGTACCTGTTATTTCTTTATACATAGTTCTTTTGTACTGTATGTTTTATAGCCTGTAGCTTGTTCACAATGTGTTTGTATTTGCAGTGTTCCTTCGTTTTATAATGCCTGTGTTCAACCGTTGATTTTAGGCGCTTTCGCAAAATTTCGAAAGACGACTTTTAGCTTCGACATGTCTGGGTACTCATGGACCACCTCGTCTCTCACGGACGGATTTTCACGAAATTTGATATTAGAGACTTTTTTCCGAAAATCTGTGGAGAAAATTCAAGTTGAATTAAAATCTTACAGGAAAGCGGGTACTTTACATGAATATGAATGTAAATTAAGGACAAAAACTCTGAATCCTTCTTAGCCTGATCTCGTAAAATGTTTTACTGCAACACGAAAACTTGGAAAGTGCGCTACTACTTATTTCTCATTTCGGTTTAGCCAAATTGTATGTCTACAGTAGGCCTTGAACAAACGATCATCCTTTTGTTTCAAGTTAGCAACATGAAGACCTTCGTAATGTTTATTGTTTCTAGGTACGTAATTTTGCCATAAAATCGTTGTTGTTGAACAATATTTTTATATAGTTCACTGTGACATAAAGCTGTATAACACTTGCAGAATACTGTGTTGTATTTCCATTGCAACAGTGGTTACGCGAACGCGCCACTTTTACGTGATACATACATTTCCTCTCTTGTGTGCTTAATATTTTGTCTCACTGTAGGAGCGGGAGGTGTGGCGGTTGATATTTTGTAACACAGCATGACTTGTGTGCCCCCGTACTGTCCAGGTAGGAACGAGAGTGCAGTCTGCGTGTTAGGAAAATGGCAGTGACTTGGTGCACAATTTTATTGCGCCGCCTGTAATTGGTTCGTTGCGATTTTCGTGTCATTTTGCGTGCTATCAATTCAATCTGAAATACTTCGAAGGATTTCAGATTGTCAGATTCGGGGAATCGTTAACAACATTAATTAATTTATGTGTGTAAACAAACGAGTATTGTCAGAAAAAGTGGAGTGAGTGACGGAAAGTATTTTCGACTAAGTTCTATAATAAGAAAAGAAATGAAAGCAATATTAATGGACAGGAAGGCGCTATTTTATGTTTCTGTGTTGGACGTTGTTCTGTGAGCTATGTACAGAATAAATAAGCCTAACTACTTACGATGTCTCGTTTAAGAAATTTGAACGGAATATGTACTTCTGTGGGCTGTCCCCTGCGATTTCGACGTAACTTGTTTAGATTGATAAGCAGGGGTTACAGGAAACTATAAAAATGTTAAGAAAATGAATTCCAAGCAAAGGCCTGGTCATAGGTCCTACGCCTAATCTTTACCGTAAGCTTATAAGACAGCCCACACGCTGTTTCTCTTGTCGGTGTTGGAACGTGACACAGAAGTCCGGCATGTGTTGTGAGTCATAGGGCGTGGAAACATACACCTTTGAACGATAAGTTTTCATTCGCAATTATTTCGCATTGATACAACGTGCAAATATTGTAGCCTACAGTTTTGCCAAAAAAGTTCCCTTCATTGATATTGTCTTTTGTGTAACAATCTGTAGACTAGTGCAAAATTTCATAATGGCACATTCGGTGCCAAACAAAAAGATAACTCAGAAACGTTGTGTCTGATCTTAAAGAGAAACTGGTATTTATTGTCGATCTAATGGGTAAAAAAGACCACAGACAAACTTTTGCACCGTTATATTGTTCAAAGTAGTGTATCAAAATGCTGAGCTCACGGCGCAAAAACTTTCTCAAACTACGCGTATAGAAAGTTAGAACTCTACAATTTTTTAGTCTAGAGTCAGAAGAAAGCTGCTGCTACTGCTTCTGGTATCAAGAATTAGTGACATGTGGATTTCTTGGCCCAGAACTCGTGTATTTCTTGGATGAGTCATGGTTGATATGAAACGGATGTGTGAACCTTCATTGGCGTTCCGCAAATGTCCGTACAATTCATGACATTCTTTGTATGATCTCACAATTGGAATCAGGTGCACAGGAAGTCGTAGGGCTCGATTTTTTCGAACAGAAAATAATTCATACGTTAACGTTCGGTTGCTTGAAACGCCATTCTTTTGAACATTCGAACAAGAAGAAAAATGTACAGTTGCTTTATACAGGACAGTGCCACGACCCGCCCAGCAAACTCCTCAATGACCGCCCTCCATATTTCATTCCGTACGATTATAATTAATAGGAGACAATGAAGGATAATTGTATCTGAAAATTCCACATCCTTTGCAAGAAGTTAAGTTGGTTGAGGCATTGAGCTACATGTCGGAATGTCGCGGGTTCGATTCCCGATGTTCCCATTGGAATTTTTCATTGACATAATCCTTCCGCCCGCACTATGGCCCTGGGGTTGAATCAGCCTCTAACAGAAATGTGTACCAAGGATATTTCCTGTGGGGTAAAGGCGGCCAGTGCGTAGGGCTGACAACTTTACCACCTTTCATGTGCCGATTATCTTGAAATCTGGGTGCCTCAAGCTCCTGGAAACCTGTGGGTCTGTCCAAGCCTGTAATGAGATTGCTTTACTTTTTTTTTTTACAATAAATGAAAAAAGACCATATTTTAAAATAGCTTGCTATTATATCAAGGGAAGATCTCGCTCATATAACGACAAATATTTTGAGAAGATACGAGGCCTGCTTTTAAGTTGGGAGTTGGCACTCTGAAGCTCTGTTCTCTTAAGTGTGACTGCAAGGTGGAAAGGGATTAAATTTGCCGCGAATGCAAGCTTTCTGTGTGGCAAGGCTGCAGTGACAGCTACCGTTCACGGGAATACGGTTTGATATACACAGGGTGGATTGCTGATGTTCTGTACTGTAAATGGTTAGTTATTATTGTGGGTAGATTTCTTTGTGAAAAAAGAACTCCTTCAATACAGATTCTTTTCGCTTTAATATTGTTGGATACATCTAAAAGTTTCGTACAGTTGAAGCGTTGGTAATTGTTGATTTTAGAGGATTTCTTAGATAATATGCAATTTCCTTTATTATGTGCCTGTAGAGTCAGTGTTGTCTAGTATGTTCCGCCATAAAACCGTAGCTGAAGAAATTTTTCGCGGAATGTCGTGTTCTATTACACAGAGCCAGTGCATTTTAACGTAATCACCCGTTTTTGGCGCGGATCATTATCACTTGGCGGCACATCTCTTTGATACCCGAAGTTCTGCCTGCGGATTAAAAATACTTAGCAAGTCTAGAACGGCGTTGTGCTAAGACATTATTGTAGGTGAGCTGTCATTAGCGTTTTAAAGAAAAGGGTACCGTGAGCCAACCAATGAACATCACTCTGAGATTCCAGTTCGTTGGAAGGAAAGCAGCCTTAGACTTTCAACCACCGAAAAACAACATTGTAACTATGATCTTAAAATTTTAAATGTTAACATTTACTCGGCTTGTAAAGCTGTTATGTCAGTATGTTAAATCCATTTTCAACGAACTCAGCGAGTTAATTACATGATCAGGGCAACAATAAATCAAGTTCAATAAGTGTAATCAATTTATGTAAATCAGAGCTTTATGCCGCTCAAGTCTAAGACATTTATGCTGAGAATATTGCATATCTTAGTAAGCACATGGAAACGGCTTTAGAAGAACGGCCGTCTTACAAAATGATTCATGAAAATATGAGCATTCGTTACATCAGTGACCTGCTGTGAATTAAAGTGCAACGTTATGAATAAAACATAAGAGTAGTCTCACGGTGATCCGGACTCCATGGGGGGAAGGCTATAGGTAACATGCAAGAATTCATCACACAGTGCTACAGTAAAGCTCTTTCAAGAGAAAATACTGTACGTAACTGTATGTTGTGGTGGTGGTGGTGGTGGTGTAATCTTAATATCAGTCGGAAATACTGGGCTGTGATTGGGCCAAAATTGTCCGGACCAGCCAGGGATCCGGATTAGTGGGGTCTGGATTACTGAGGGACTAATATACTTGCAGAATCTTAGTACATGTAATTTACAAAGGCCTGCAACAAATTCGCACCGGTCACTGGAAGATCAGTTATAAATAATCCGTGACCGTGCGTTGGGCAATTAGATATGGTAACGGAACGAAAAAATAAAAAAGCGCATAAAATTATCTTATATTATAAAAACCTAGTATTTCTCCTACGTGTTTCGTTCACTCTTGTGGCCATCTTCAGGGAGGTGTATTAAATTGGATGGGCATTTCGAGCTAGTAGAACGTCTGTGAACCAATTCAAAGATGTTAAGTGCTAAGATTTAAAAATATATGGTTTCAAATACATATGAAAATGTAAAATACAGATTCAATTTTGTTATTAATCGCTTCTACACATAACAAAATATTTCTACCTGAGATTAAATGAAGTAATAAATAAGTAATGCTCAGCATATAAAGTCTCTGCCTAACAACTGAGACGCTTCTGCACTGCAAAGTTATTTTGATGCGTAGTATGAAGCAGGTAATTCAACCATGAATTGTTCTGTCTTCTACAGGATACTGGTTCGAGCGATCAGCTACACTGTGCATGGGCTTATCCCAGCCTCCTGTGTGTTCGCGGACCGGTACAACCGAGAGGAGGTGGTGCGCTCTCTCGGCAAAGAGGTGAATATTAACCCACCTCTTACCCTTGGTCAGCTGCCGGACACGCCCGAGGAACTCCTCAAACTGGACCAGGTACGTGCAAATTTACACAGAATACTTCAACGAAACGAAGAGGAAAGTAATGCGCATTTGTTACTCTGCTCATGAATGCACTGCACTAGTGGAAAATCCCTTTTAAATTCAACTGAGAGTGATTTCCTTCGCATTCTCTTCATCCAAACCCTTTTCTCCCTATTCTCTAGCCCTTTCATACCTCTGATCTCGTTCCCACAGCTCCGTTACAACAGCGAATTAAATTACACCTCCGATGGTACACTTTCCAACTTACAGCTACCATCTGTTGAGTACATGAGAACTTCTACGACTTAAGAACGGTATACTGCACACATACGCACGTACGCTTGGATGCACTCGCAAACAGATAAACACAGCCCACAGAGTCCCTTAAGTGTCTCCTTGTATACTATTTAAATAGGTGTACTTCGATGGACACGGTTTTCATTGTGTGTGTGTGGGTGTAACTCCGACATAAACGGCGATGAAAGGGGGTCAGATAATCAAAAATGTCGGATAGTACAGAAGAATAATGAAAAAGACGAGGGGTACGCATTAATTGAATCAGTAAATAACTGGAATGTGTTTCTGAACTCCCCACGTTCTCTTGCGGCAAACTATCTTCAGTGCCTGAAATGTAGTACATCCGTAGAGGTCGCCTCTCTGTCTTCAAAGTAAGCATACGCTTTTCCAGTCGCCTTCATTCCCCCCCACTATGACGCATTCTGTGAACTTTCTTTGCTCTTTCGATGATGGTATCATCTTCCAAATGGCCGTCGCCAGCAAACCTCAAGATCTGCCTTGTCGTCGTCAGTTATCTGTCGTTCTTTGTCTTCATGCTTTTATTTTATCTGTTATTAGTATTTACACTTTCGCGTCGTGGTATAAGTTATACTAAGGGAAAGAGATTTTCGGAGTGTCACTGTTTTATCCTTTAGTGTAGGCCTACATTTAGTTCGTTTTTCTTATTCTCCAAGTGAAGTTCCCCACAATTGCGCCAGTAGTTTTGCTCGGTTTTCACCAAAACTTGGGCTGTCAAACAATATTCTGTAGGTTTATTTTCTCCAATTTTTAGTCCTCATTCCTCTCCCTTCAAACGCTTCTTTAAGTGAATGAAGGATATCTACGCTAGTATTTTTTCTTCGTTGTTCAGCGGCACTTTGATCCGCAGGTAGACTCAGTGAGATGACATGTGGTCATAGAAAATCTCTTTTATTTTTCCAACACTTTAGTACCTCTGTACTAGGATATAGAGGCGGTATATCAATAATAAGATTTACTTCTATTTTAATGTTGTAATTTAAATAATTTTTATTATAGGGACGAATTAATTAAAACTCCAGGATTCGAAAGTTTCTGAGCCCATCCACGCATTCTGTCGGCTACTATAGCGTACGAAAGGTCAACTGCTATTGAACGTATATTTTTATAGGCACGAGGTTCTTGTGTATTTCATATATACATATTCTACCCTGCTGTTATAGTGACCTGAGGCATTATAGGAGGCAGGTTTTGTCACCCGTTTTATGCTTCTTTTACAGCCAGGATCTGATTTTTTTCAGCGTGATGCAGGTATTCTTTTTGGAAGCGTTTTAGTATTTAAGAAGCCTTCGTCACGTTTAGTAAAGTAGTTGATGTGATAAGCCTTCGTTCCTTTTTAGAGACCAAAATTTCTCCAAATTTCCTGAACTATTTCGATGCTGTCATAATATTTTTCCACAGATGTAGAACTGCCTCACACCATAACCCTTTTTCTGCAACCTATCCCGCCCATACTAGCTTCAAAGTCGGTTTATACGCCACGAAGCTCCCTGTAAAAAAACCCAAAGCTTTTTCTTGCAGCAGAGGTTGCGCTGTTGTTGCACTTTCGTCTCTTCTTTACGTGAGCCACAAAAATTAAGCTTCACTCGCCTGTTCATATTCACGTTTTTTCATCGTCTTTCTTTCAGGTCTCTTCTGGATCTGAGGTAGAACACCACTTTTCAATTTCACACTTTTCCTCATCCACACGCCCATCGCCATACACTTCTGCTGCCATTTTTTGCATAGATTTTCCTTTATCGAATGTTTGTAGGGCTTGAAGCGTTTATTCCACATAATCAGCCACTTTTCGTCTTTTCCATTTGGCATGTTGATGCAAAAGCCACTGTATTTCGAGAAATTAGCAACTTCCATCAACATAATAAAAAGCACAACTGTACTCGTATAATCGAAGCCAGTAATGAAAGCATACTAGAACAGTTAGCAGTTAAGTGCTTGTACAAAATACAGAAATACAACGATGTAAACATGTGGACGTAGGCAATTAAAATGTAGACAAATGAACGTGGTGGGGAGTGTAATTAATTCCTGTTACACCCTGACATGTTTATTGGTAAAATACAATTATTTTTTTTAACACGAATATTGATACATGCCACAGAGCGCTCGGACGCCACGGCATGTTGAATGATCGCAGCTCGGATTACCGGTACTCTAGTGTTTACGTTATCCCCACCTGAGCTTATGCTGACTCGAATATTTGTGTGTGTGGCTTTTGATGCGGTGTCAGGTAACTGCAGGTCCGCCACGCACCTGCGTAATTTACATAATTCAGCTCCTTTCTCACAATTTTTTACATTTTCTGGCCTTTCCTTAGCACGCATTCTTAAAACAAAGTGTGCCAATTTTCTTTGCCCAAATCCGTCTGTTCTGTGTTATGTCTGTGCTTAACATCTCAACGAACACTGATCAGATTTTCTTGGAAGTTTATAGCGAGTAGCTTATCAAGCTTTATCGATGCATTGAGATTTTTGTTGAAGTCCGTAGCTGTATAGAGGCTAATTTGCAGGAAAACTAAATATGTTAATAAAAATCCAACCAGATTCAGCAGTATGCAGATATTTATTTACTGCGGTTACGGTTTTTAGTACTCCTGATGATGGGTGCTGTGACACCCGAAACACGTAGAGTGATTTTGCAGTAAATAAATATCTGCATACTGTTGCATCTGCCTCTAACAGAAATGAGTACCAGGAGTATTTCCTAGGGGTAAAGGCGACCGGTGCGTTTGTTTGACAATCTACCACCATCGTGTGCCTTTGTCACGAAATCTGGGAACCTTAACTTCGTGGAACCCTCTGGGCCTGTCCAGGCCTGTAATGGGACTGCTTTACTGTGGCGTCTGGTTGGATTTTTATTAACATTGAATTACGATGCACGGAACCATGAGTTAAAACAGAAAAAGAAAACTAAATACTTTTATACATGCATTTCGCGCGTAACTCGAAAGATGTTTCTGAGGACGTAAAATTCTCTAAATAAAAGTTGTGGAGATGAATGGAAAATTTGGTTACACCCAGAAGGATTTTGTCTTCATTTTCACGGTTATCGAAATTATCGAATAAAAAGGGTCAAGGGCTCCACTGAGCGTTTATTTTCAAACTCGTTGAATAAAGTAGCCATTCTGTTGCTGTTTTGAAAAAGAAGAAATATATGTTATGAGATTGGTTACTTAACTTCCTAACGGCGAAGACCTCCGTTCGTGCCTTAGACCGTTCTACTGTTGACTCCTGCCACCCGTTTTGTTTTTGCCTTGTGCCGCACCCCGTACATTTTACACGAGTTCCGGGAGCAAGTGTAGCCCGAAGTCCGCGGTCGAACCATACCTACGTGACATCATTCAGCCATTCTCCTGTGGGATCGTGAATAAGAAAGTAAATTGATTTATTCGGTTATTTGCTGTAAGGCATTACGTTTCATCCGCCAGAGTGACTGGCTCCGATCTAGAGGGACACGTTCTGTTCCTTCCCGGTAGAGGTAATAACTTTTTTGTTTTTTACAGCGTTCAGACCAGTTCTAGAACAAATGCAGCGTAAAATTTAGAACTAACTTCGACCTCGTTCTGAAGTTTACATGGAGCTTTACCTTTGTTCACTATATTCATCCCCGTTTTTCTTATCCACAGTACGGTTTTACCACTATACATATGTATGGTACCGTATGTGTATACCCATGTGTCTGCACTTGTATGCGTATATATATATATGTGTGTGTGTGTGTGTGTGTGTGTGTGTGTGTGTGTGTGGCACTAACTTCGCATACCGGCGGCGGCCGCTCTGTCGGTACAGTTCGCGTGCGGACTAAGGCCACGGAGTTTAGTTCAGTTTTTAGTGTGTGTGTGTGTGTGTGTGTGTGTGCGTGCGTGCTGTGTGTGCGCGTGTGTGTGTGCGTGTTCGTGTGCGTGCGCACGCGCACGCGCGCTCGCATCTGTATATATGTATGTACTTCAGTACCTATTTATTCATTCTAAGTACGTAATAAATGTTTTCGTTTTTTACGGTCTCGTCAGTAAAACAGATTCTTCTTTCTTCGCCGCCCCAAAAATCGATCCTGTGATTTCTGAAATATGCAGCAGAGTACTACGTGGTTCGATTAATTCGACGGTACTTAGAACGTTCAAATTTTGATCGCCTTTGTAAATAGCACTGTGTAGTCACTGCCAGTATTTTCTTTTACTAAGTCACTTGGTCTGTTCCGAAGCAGAAAAAAAAATGTTCTTCCTTCGCTATTTAGACGTTTCTGTAGACAATCATTTGCGTTTGCTGTATACAAATGAACTTGTGTCTACAATCCGGATCCATTCCTGAAGTATATTTTCACAAATTTTGCCTCCTGTGGTTCCGACGGGCATTCCCAATAATAAGCTAGGTCCAATTTGTTCACAATGTTTCATTTCATGTAACCTGTAGCCTTCCGGTTATCTTCATAACATCATTTCTACAACATTCCGCCTTTTTTTTAGCAGTTTTATCAACAATATCCATGTTTTCAATAACATATTTGCACTGTCCATCATTGTATACAGTTTTTAAGATTATATGATTCCATGCGCTCTTTAATGTAATTTGTTTAATATTCCCGTACTTCTGTTGTAAATTTGGTAAGTTATTTTCTAGGTTTTTTAAGTAAACTTTGCACTTTGAGTAACTGAAATAATTGACGTCGTCTGTTATTTTGTTTGTCACGTGAATTTTCGCCCATAAAATTTTCTTCCCTATCAATCAAATCGGTATTGTTACTTTTTCTTGATTTAGAGGTCTTACAGGCGATGCAGCGAAATTGGAAGCACCGGGTTCTTTGTAAATACTGGTAATTAGTCTGCATGGTTTCATAGCCAAAAAGAAGAAAATATAAATTTTCACTGCCGTTAAATTGTTAGAATTCAAAACACACGTTTACTCAAAATTTATTCGAAATCTAGTCTATTACTTTTTATTCGCGTTAGCAACATTGTGAGAAGCTAATTTTAGCTTAGTCATGTCTCTGCGTCTGCTTGGAACAACACGGCTCCAACTGAACGGACTTTCATACAATTTAATATTGTAGAATTTTTCGAAAATCTGTCTAGAAAATTCAAGTTCATTTAAAATCGGACAAGAAAAACATATATGGAAAAGAAACCAACTAGATGTCACTTTTTGTTATTCTTTATTTCACCTTTACAAGTTGCTCAACATGTTTCGGGCAACAATGTGCCCATCTTCAGGAGCTGACGACTGCGTAGTGTTATCGCCACGTGTTGGTGTTGTGCCGTGGCTATCAGAACCGGTTAGCAGGTAGTGTGTCCACTGAGGAGTTCGTCCTACGAACTCCTCAGTGGACACACTTGTGTGTGTACGGTGCGAATGGTGCCGCATGGCAACACCTGTACCACACACACCACCTACGCAGCGGCTCTCAAGATCACCACCCATCCAAAAACTCGGTGCAGAAAACCATATGCTGCAACTCAACATCTAATGCTCCTGATGATGGGCGTATGTACCCGAAACATGTCGAACTAAGAAT
>Ga0123352_10007687_pt1 | contig 16670 bp, 10 predicted proteins | sample TergutLab28metaG_FD_89700 | JGI IMG/M metagenome (GOLD analysis project Ga0123352, IMG submission 89700) | Labiotermes labralis P1 segment gut microbial communities from Petit-Saut dam, French Guiana - Lab288 P1 | ecosystem: Host-associated > Arthropoda: Insects > Digestive system > Gut ... | reverse complement strand
TATGGGTTTTGTAATGTGTGGGTGTGTATGTGTGGGTGTGTGTGTGTGTGTGTATGTATGGGTTTTGTAATGTGTGGGTGTGTGTATGTATGGGTTTTGTAGTGTGTGGGTGTGTATGTGTGGGTGTGTGTATGTGTGGGTGTGTGTATGTACGGGCTTTCTAATGTGTGGGTGTGTATGTGTGGGTGTGTGTATGTGTGGGTTTTGTAGTATGTGGGTGTGTGTTTGTGTGGGTTTTGTAATGTGTGGTTGTTTCTATATTTGTGTGGGTATTTTGGTAATACGTGTACTTGTATTTACTGTGTTTTGTGTTGTTTGTACTGTGTTTTTGTATTGTTTCGTTTATGTATATTTATTCTCATTCGTTTTTTCTGTACTAGTGTAAGGACTACTCCCACCGAGTGAAAACTCAATTGCAGTAACTAATAATAACAATAACAATACTAACATCCAGTTCCCGTTTATTTTTACTGCTAAAGTGCAGTCCAGAATTAGGTGCCAGTTTAAGAACACACTTTAGTCACAAAACTTTAGCCTTGGCTTTTAAAAAGTGTGTGCTAGATGTATAGTCGCAATGCTACAGTGCACATCAGTTCTAACTCTGTACATGTTAACGATCGTCCCTTAACCCGTCTCCCTCCATAAAGGATCTCTTGACTGACAAGTCTTACATTAATCAAGATCGTTTATCATGGATCCGTGCTGTTTACTTGGATATATACTGTTTGCTTACAGTAAATATTGGATAGAATGGCACCGTGTTCACATGTCTGATGGATTGTGCAAATGCTTTCGCCACGCACAGGAAATATACGCAACCATTAATCGCACGAAATTAACAAAAGGCTCAGCACAGATACAAGTCCTTATAAGTTGGTGTGTAAAGTACTAATTGCAAGAAATTGTAATTAAAACAGAATAGAATGACACCGCTTTAATGGGCGCTGCCCTGGTAGCTACCTTCGTGAGCGATTCGCCTCGAACAATTTGATGGCAGCAGTATTTATCGGAAGTTTCATTTTGTTAAGGAAAGCAACATTTCGGCAACTTATCACTAACGGTGACAGTAAAAGCACATCAGCCCATGAACAAGCAGACTAAATTCCAACACCACGTCGAGTTCCTCGTTTACAAGTTAGTATTTACCAGGAAGTTGAGCCATCTTCCATTTTAACAGAACCCACATTTTCATAACTATGATCAGAAGAGCCTGCCACTGGCCATACTTTAATCCAAATACAATCCAACCCACACATAAAATCTTGCATTTCATTTCTTTATATTCCATTTTAATATCACCCTCTCATCGGCGCCTAGCCCTCCCAATTTGTATCTCTCGTAAGTTTCTTTTCGACTAACAATTTGAAATTTCCCATCTCTTTCGATTTTGTTACATTACACATTAATTTACTCCTTCCTTTCTTAATAAAAATTTCATACCCCCATTATACTGTTTGCTCCTTTACTTCTTGTCCGTTTGTTCAAAATATTCTAGTAAAGCACCCTCCCCCTGTAACACCCTCACTATATATTCTTCGCTAAAGGAAGAGCCAAGTCCTCCAGTCCTAAAAAGAAGAAGATAATATTTTATTTCGATGCGCTGAATTCAACAGTAGCAGCTTTTGGCTTAATTAATTTATGTTTCTCGGTTTAATTCTTGTTTTAAAATAAATGCATTGCACCAAATTGTACGAAGAGTAAAACTGGAAATCTATACCTGTAGCAGCAATGTGACTGCCCACAATTAGTTCAGAGGTTAATGCCTGTAAAATTATTCTTATCCCCAGCAATTTTGTGTTCAAGGGAACAACTTCCCTTATATGTCACCGTCTCTCACACAGCACCCTTTTACGCCACACATCTACAGTCGAGGTCCACCTACTCTGAAGCACCGATGTCCTTTCCGCATCTGCATTGTAGAGAGTTATTTATGTTGAAAACTCTCTATTTTTCCGGCCTTTTGTTCGTTATGTGTTATTGTATGCGTTTGTTTTTTTTTTTAGCAGAATAGAAGGTTTAGAGGGTTGGGTGAGTGGGAGGGAGGGAGGAGTGTTTGTGCGACAATCGGAAGTGACCTGTGTCCTACACGTTAATTACGAGAAACATGTTCCGGTCGTGCGGCTTACAACAGAGGAAATGGATTTGGTCTCCCAGACAGTTAAATCCTCTTTTTAACCTCACTTTGAAAAATAAATACCTTTGTTTTTGTTTTCTTTGGGGTTGTGGTTTCAGTTCATTGTGAATTCTACATTTATGATCGCCTGAATGCACAAATACACATAACGATAACATTTAATTACCTTGTAGTAAGATTTAATACGTGTTCCTGAAAACAATGTATGTAAAATGGTTTATTTTTGAGCCCACATACACTTCTTAAACAAGGACATCAGGCTTAATATATCTTTATCCTGGATCTATCTGCGCGTCATATATCTGTCTAAACATTTCATATATTCAACTACAGGACTGATTTTGCACAAAATTTTGCATGAATCGTATACAAATAGATGCCACCAAATGAACTGTATATTTTCATTTCGTAGCATCACTAGTAATAGTATGGAAGCAGCACAAACTTAGTAGGAAAGAAAATAATTTCCAGGTTTCTGTGTCTGTTTGTACCATAAAGAAAGAGGCTGTCCACTCATGAACTGCAAACTGCTATTTCCATAACTAGCCAATTTATACTGCAACACTGTCAGTAAATACCAGAATCGGAGAGTCTTGCAATATCAGTTTCATGCACATTGTATTTCGGTTTAAATAAAAAATCGTCACTTATTTTTCGTTTGATAACATAACCTGAACGCCCTTTTGAAACTGTTTGAGAGCATTAAACCTGTTTTTAAATAATTAATTGATTTTAGATCATTTTCGATTTAGAGGGTATGTAATAAGGGCAGTTTAACGGCAGCACTTTAGTATTTTTGTATATAGAACAATGTGATACAATTTGTAGGTTCGTAGCCTTTTATCGTGTTCTACATAATATTATTTTACATCTAATTTCAATAAAACCATAGATTGCTAACCACAATAAATACAGTAGTAAGGTATTTAGAATTCCGTTTTAAGTGTGAACAGTTCTAAAGTGTTTTGACGTTTTGTTGACCGTGCATCTCAGTATATTTATCTCAGAATTTAACCAAACTGATTCATAAAATTTGTTTCACAATAAGTTTTATTTCATGTCTCTACATGTTTCGAGCACATGTGCTCATCATCAGGAGGTCATAATTGCATTACACAGCCTCTGGTATCATCACACCTATATGTGTGATGACACCAGAGGCTGTGTAATGCAATTTTGACCTCCTGATGATGAGCACATGTGCTCGAAACATGTAGAGACATGAAATGAAACTTACTGTGAAACAAATTTTGTGCATCAAGTTGGTTAAATACTGAGATAAAAAAAGTTCTAAACAGATTTTAGCTAAGGCTTGAATTTCTGTGGAACATTTCGCCATGGCTACTGGCAAACGTTTACTGACATTTAACTAGGACATCTTCACTCTGACGACTGACTCGGACTACTTTCCCTAAATATGAAAACACCACGATAATTGAAATTTCAGTAAGTATGCACAGTTGGACACAGCGACGTATGTCAGAAGACCTTGGTGTTCAATTTCACTGCTGTTTGAACCTCAAATTTCGCAGTGTTCAGCTCATTGAGGTTTAATTAGAAAGGACACGCCTAATTGCTCGCATCCATCGAAGTGTTTCTGACATTTTTAGTTTTGTGTAGGCACACAGAATATTAAACTGTCTGATGTACCAAAAGTTGTGACTGTTCAGTAGTTATCGACGTTTCTGAATACTCTTGAACTACGTTCTTAGATATTCAAAGTGGAGGCAGCAGACTTTTCCGATGTGTCGGCAAGCATTTTCTGTTCGTCACGGCGTCATATGCTACCAGACTTGAATCTATATTAACACTATAAGGTACTGAAATTATGTTACAGGTATAAAGAGGATAGAGAGGAGTGTTGATTTAAGGACGCTGATGGATATATAGCGTCGATGTTGCATGAATGAAACATGAGTATGAATCACTGGTATAATTATACTGACAAGCGAAAATCTAAGTCCTCGGAGAAAAATCTGCCTCAGTGCCACTTCTTGTGCAGTTGATATTTTCCGACTAAAATGTTGTTGCTTTGGTAACGGACTACATTCTTGCTGTGTCCTGCCCCTCTCAGATGCCATTGTTTTATTACTTATATCCCAATATAATGTGACAAAAATTTCCAACTGCGAGGCGTCTAATGGGATTTCCTCCACCCATGATTTTCTTCATTTTCAAATATTCCTTTTAGCAGCCATTCTCTTTTAAAGTACCCCCAGACGACGGCCTTCTTTGTGGTTTAATTTGAGAATTCTTTTCTCCCCCTAGACTCTAGAACGAAAAACTAATTTTTCTTTAAATCTGAAAAAGTCTTCAAAAATATGCAAGAGATAATGATGATGGTCGGAGGTAATTTTCCTGTAGTTCAACATGTTTATAATAGAAGGCATATACTTGGTGAAATGTTTAATGTTTGAAAATTATTACCAATGGATCTTGTAGAGATTCTTCATCTCGACTGGGAAATTTTAGTTGAATATCAGTGCGGAATAAATCCTAAATTTAGAATGGTTCCTAAATAACGTACCATTTTACGAGGCATTAGCCTGTATGTAAATTTTTCATTTATTTTGTTAACGATGTTTGTGATCAGGCAAGCTGTTGTAGAATCTGAAATGTACAACGGAGAGGGAATAAAACCGAGAAATGTAGAAGATACAGCACTAACACTTTCTCCTATATATAATAATTCAAAGGGCATCTGGCGTTAATGCTCAAGTGAAGAAGAACATTTGGAGGCTAGAAATGAGATATAAAAGAAGTATTTATGGACTAGTACATTTACGTATTTCTTTCTCGTAACTTTATATTCGCCAGTTATTTACGTAACGCAGGAAAGATTTTCACTGCAAGTGTATCTGAAAGTGGATGAAAGGGGAGAAGTTCTGGGAGATACAAACGGAAATTGCGTAGCTTTTGAGGGAGTTGCTTAATGCTGTCTCCATAGAGCATATTCCCTGAGAAGCTCATAACAGATGAGCAAGTAAATAAGTTCCGCTGTTTCCTTGTCCAAATACTCATTACTGTGTTCTCAAGAACAGTCTATTTTTTTTCTTTCCTGGCTTACATAAATACACTCCACATTCTTATGTGACATTTCTTTTATGTTACATTTTAATATTATCCTCCTGTCTGTATCTGTCTCCCAAGCTTCTTTTCTGTTTAGAATTCCCCCTGCACTCTTGTATCCAATTCTCATGTTTAAACCTTCCATTTTTGTATGAGAAATAGATTTTGTAACATTACTTTGAAACAGAATTAAACCCACGATTGCTGAAAAAATCAGTCGCCACAATATAGTCTTCCTCTATAATCTAGGGAAGGTATGCAATATGAATAAATCATATTTGACAATAAAACCGAGCAGTTGTTAATGAAAGTGGACTAAGTAGTTATAAGTCTGGTAATTCAAGTTGAATTATAAGTAATCACAATTTTAAATTTTACCTTTTAATGCTTACACACAGCCTGTTGATAGCTGAACAATAAACCGAAACATGTATATGTCGCTGATTTCCTTATTTAAATACATACTTGTGTTTGACGTACAAGTACTGGTTTTATTGTTACTATAACACAGCTAAATGAACTACCTGAAATTTAAATAATTTGTCCTTATGGTCTGAAATTCTTTACTGGGAGTCAAAAGAAACATTGATTTCGCCGTATTTTAGTCTGCATCCCACATGGCATTGTGTCAAAAATCTCTAGTTCGTCCATAGTAAAATCAAAACTTCTCTCTATGAGGTATTTAAAAGAAGTAAAGGTTTATTATGTGAACATCAGTATTTTTTTTATGTTTCGCTGACCGTGCATCTCAGTATACTTATCTCAGTATTTAATCAACTTGATGCACAAATTTTTGTTTTACAATAAGTTTTATTTCATGCCTCTACATGTTTCGAGCACATGTGCTCATCATCAGGAGGTCAAAACTGCATTACACAGCCTCTGGTATCATCACACCCATAGGCGGCCGTCTCGTGCACGAGACGGCCGCCTTTGTGCATCAAGTTGGTTAATTAATGAGATAAATATCAATATTTTTATTTTATTATATTACGTATTGAAATAAGTAAAATAAATATAACAATAAATGATCTCCCAGTACGACATGTTTCAAACTGCATATGTCACTTTCAGGTTGCTGTAAAACGTAATGAGGTTTTTTGTTTTTTATTGTACTTGCACCACATCACCAACAACTATCATTCAAGTACCATAAACAATCAAAGCCACATTACGCTTTAAAATAACCTGAAGATCACCATATGGCTATAAACATGTCATAATGGCAGATAATTCAATGTTATATTTGTCACATTTAGGTATGATAGTATATTGCACAATAAGAATAGTGTGCTAATAATAATTCATTACTTCGATTACGTACCTAATCACATAACACAGCGGGATGCAAACTACAAAGAAAGAACAGAAACATGCTTTTGGGAATCTTATTGTTAGAAAAAATAATTTCGGTCCTTTATTGGGCATTGATAGAATTTATTCTCAGGTGTCACGAATTAACGAAACTGAATGTTAAGGATCACCATTGGGACATGACCCATCAGTTGATAAACGTTACCATAAATAACAAAGTGTGAATATTTATTAAAATATCCACGTAGCAATTAACCTAGAAGTAAATAAGTATTATTAAATTTATATACTGTAGTTTATTTTGTGCCTTGCACAGGACGCAGTTCGTATCCATTACTAAAACCAGTGGATTATGCTGTGCATGCAGAAGTGACCCTTTAATATAAAATCGGAAAAGCATAAATATATTGTCACAGCAAAATGCTTGTTTTGTATTGTCACAGCTGGTGGCATATACAGTATACTTACCCCTTGACTTCGAACGGTTAAAGAAATATGACAGTCCGTATCGTAATATCTTTATATTGCAGTGGGTTTTGCACCTTACCCACCTTTCAGAAATTCATAGTCCTCTAAATTTTTTTGTGTTCTTAAGGTAGCGGTTTGATATCCTAGCCGGAGACCAGCTATATACAAAGTGTAACGTTAGATCTTCCATGGAGTTTCTGGTGTTACACGTCGCTTTACCGAATTGCGATTCATTGTCATCATTATATGCACCGATGAAAATAAACAAATTTATAATGAAATTTGTGAGTTTCTATAAATAACCAATAAACATATTCAAGACCCGTTCCTGGAACGGTCTAATTCCATTTCAGTATTTAACATATTTTTAAAACACTTCACTAGAAAATAGTTTTGCTATAATTCTTCTCTCTTTTACTCAGCTCTTCAAGCGAACATTTTTAAAGACATTTCGCGTCCAGAAGTGTGTAAATAGTTTTTCTCCCCCTCTTTTTTATGGAGTTCGGCCTGTAGAAACTTCTCGAATGAAATGCGGTACAAAGAAGCTTAGAGATAAAAAAAATTGTGGAATTATGCCCTGTATAATATCCCTCATTCAGAATTTTAATACATTTCTGTAAGTTCCATCTCTTTCTTCTAATAGCCCATAATACTGCCGTCTATCATAAAGATAAGAGATGTACAAATCCCTTAAGGTTTGTGTCATTCTGAATTCAAAAGGGAACATTAATTTTATTTTCTTGTTATATCCCAGCTATCACTTGTAATGGATACAATATTCATTCGATATTAAATGACGTGCATTATACTAATTGCTTGGAGTTGTTCTATTTTTATATTCCCCTTCCGTTTCTCACGTCGAACTTGTGTTTTATTAACGTTTAACATATTATCTATAAACCAGGCGTGCATTAGTTACATGGCCTCTTGTGACACACTGTTGGGGATCAGGATCACAAATTTGTGACGTCAGTGCTCAAGTGTACGACGCGATATATCTGTGCCTGAGCTACTAATGTCTAGTATTACCCTATCATAACATTTACCTTGATGCACGGTGCACTGAATGTCAAAAAAAAAAACTCAAATTCTGTATTGTCGCCGCAGAGAAGGACTGTAAATCTTAGTTACCTTCTTTATTTTTGCTTTTTAAGCGTTTTGATTACAGAATCTAGATTACCTGTTTACCTGTTCGCGTCTCTTCGCCTGAATATTACATTAGAACACTGCAGTCGTAACGGAGAATTCCCCATGTCAGCAGTGTTACTTAGATGTACCTATATGCCGGCTGTTTATTCTCGTAGCCTAATACGACGTGATTATATCGTACCTTTACAACTATATTTCATTGTAGTAAATTCTAGAAACCCATTGCGCAAATTGAATAGTCAGTGATTTAAATTAAAATAATATTCTCACGCAGTAAATATAAGATATTAGGATTTTCAGTTACCTGCTCTGGGAATCCCCCATAATTACTGACCCTCAGTATCTAATCCTGCCTTGAGCGAATTCGTAGTTACTAGTCTGACCCAAGCGACTCAAGTTGACATCAGCACACCTCCTTTCTTAATATATATTTTAATGTCATTCTGAAACACAAGTGTAATTTCAACCAAGTGATATCTTGTCGGAAATTTTCACTGAAATACTTTGGACGTGTTATCCCTCCGGTGCATACTACATGCCCTGCCTATCCTATCCTTCCGTTTTACATTACAATAATGAGATTTGGTAAGCGGTAATAATTAGGAAACCCTTCATTCTTCGGTTTTTCTAACTCCTCTTCCTCCATTCTCGTCGATCCACTTTTTTGGACTATTTAGACATTTTATTTCTATGTTTTCATTTCTAATAGAGTAAATTTCAGTCACTTTTATGAGACTTGTATTCTCTTCCAACAGTCCGCGAGATCATCTTATTGCTCTCCGGGTAGACGACAATATTTCATTACGTCGATGATCCTAGAGGGCGTCATAAAAGGTACAAAACGTAAAGTTTCCCTTCCACGCCATAAAGTCACGTGTAGCTGCATTCTTAATTTCGGCACTAAATTGAGGCTAGTGTTTAGCTTCACTTCCTAACAATTTTAGCCCCAGGAAAATACTGTCGGTGCCCACTGAATAGGAGGCTGTTTGGGCTCCAGTGCTGGTCTGAACGCTTTGAATTAAAGAATTCATTCATTAATTTAAATGTACGGACCGGCGTGACTGATCCGTAATGAAGGCAAGTCTGTTCTCGGATCGCTAAAGTGGAGAATATTGCCACATTGCGGAGATGTTTCCTAGCATCGTGGAATTGCGCAGGCACTGAAAACTACCGACACGTGCTCATCTCCGATCGATTAATTAAGTCCCTCGCACAGAAGTGAGAATCCTTCAGATTCTGAGCTAAATTTTGCATCTGCGGAGGATACTGGAGCACTAATCTATCTAGACACAAGTCATCATTGTTTAAATGTGAAACCAATCGTACGTTTAGCCACACGAATCAACTTGCTGCGCGCGCAGCCCCCTAGCTCACTGTGTTTGAAACTTGTGACGACGCAGTAAGTTAAGCATTCTCTTGAGTAAACACGGATTTGTTGACGTTGAAACATTTATATGTCAACAAATTTATGTCAAAGTAAGTTAATGGTACAGAAATAATTACTCCTAATGATCTGGATTAGTATATTTTCTTAAGAAATTCCTTAATTTAACGAGCGCTGCATTAAATACACGTGTCGGGGATTGTAGTGGTAAATAAATGAGTGGCTGCAACTTGTGAACTTAAAGCTCTGCCAGTGACAGACTGTTTCGTTTATTTATCAACTCTGTTTCCACTCCGTATTTTAAATGACTTCGAATGTGGTGGTGATTATGACTGATGGTTGAAAAAGTGAAAATGAACGGCTGTGGTCCGTTTTAAAGTAAAACACGTATCCTAGTATTTGCCTGGAGGGACTTATTAACGCCAGTAAGAAGGACAGGCACGAAATTCGAACTCGTGATCTGGTAGGCCAATACCTATGCGCTGAGTTCTCTGGTAGGCTACGTCCTAATTCCTGTGGCGCAACATGCCGCCTCTGACCTAGGCCGCTTCGTTGTGGACGTTTCTAGATCACGTGCAATCAGACACACTCAGCTGTTAGGAATCTGCTGAGAGAGCAGTCGGTCGTCGCAGAGGACGCTACCTACACAACACAAAACAAACAACAGAAGAACTTTCATGATCTCAGCGGGATTCGAACCAGTTATCGAAACAATCTAGCGGCCTTTAGACCTACGCCTTCGACAGCGTTGTCACCCGAATCGGCTTTCACTTATATTAATTACTACGCCAGAATTAGCTTGTTGGTAGCGATAAGAAGAAGATGGCTTATCGCTAGTACTTCTGTTTTTAAATACCGAGTATAACCTTGCATCTTATGCGTATTGGACCGAGTATAACATTTAATCTGCTTTAAAGAATTGTGTCTACCAACTGCCCAAATGTCTCAAATATGTCACCAAAAGTAGCGCCACGGAATGGCTTCAAATTCATGTCTATAATTCGTGGTAAATTTTATGCTCTTTTACGCGAAAATCGGCATTGCAGCTGCGCGAGTCTGCATTATACGTACGCTTGTATTTGGTTGTCTAGGAAATTCTTGTGTTTGTAATTTTGCTTGTATCTTTGGTTGCTGTACATTTTGTTAAGCAGGATAACGCCAGGGTGTCAAACACGAGAAATATTTTGTCGTATGACAACCGATAATTCATTGTAGCTTGACGTGTGAAATGAATATAACGACAAGTTGGAAAAATATCGACAGGTTGCATGTGTGATATTAATGCCTCCAAGGCGTCAAATATTTAGCGTCATCAAATGTGCCACAAGCATGAAGGTGTTTGATGAAGTGTGTTACAAAATAAAGGACATGTGTATACACAGACATAGCTGAGTATTCGTAACACATCTGCTTCTCTTGACAATAGTGGCTGTAAGAGTAAATGCTAATTTTAATTACTACTTGAAGACACTACCGATAGCTTAGATCATTTAGCGTCGTTTATAAATCAAAGAATGAGAATGGGGCGTTGATGGAATGCCACTGGCAGAAAGAAACCTAAGTACTTTGAGATAAACCTGTCCCAGTGACACACTGTGCACAAAAACTCTGACGTGGTCTGCCTAGGGTAGAACTCGAGCCTTCGCATGAAATGTGCTTGTTCTGAGAATATTTGTTTCGGCTTATTTAATTTATAATTTAATTTATTAAGTAATAATGGGTAAATGATAAATAAATAACCTGGAATGCGCACAAGTAGGACAGAAATATCCGAAAAATAAAGTTTGTTTATTTGTACAAAATTCATGAGAAAAAAATGTTTATGAACAACGTGTTGTTCCACGGGGGAAAAAAATGTGATTGAATTAAGTAGGGAGCTTGGTCGGATATAAGAAGGCCTATCTTTCTTTTGCATTAAAAGAATCTTAACGAAAGACGGAAGAACCACATGATGTACCGAAATGCTAGTTATATTTCGCATTTGGTTGTTATGTGCTGCTTGAATGGCTGGTATCATTCTTCATTAAATGTCTTCAAACATATCTGCAGCAGCTACGAGTAAATAGTGGAAGTGGCTGGGCACTGACGTGTACTGGTTCGAGCAGAGCTGTGCCCCCGGTCTTATATATTTCTGTACTTGCACCATTGTTTTCATTTTCGCTTTATTTCTGCCCTGAATATGTAGCCATCGGGTTCCTCCGAGATGCTGATACATAACTAACAAATTATATGTCACAATGTCAAAAAAGACAGCCGTCTTCAAATTGCTGTCGTCTTAATGTATTTTGTGCCTTTGTCTGAATGGGCGTCGCTGTATCTTGCCACCGAGGAATATGGAAAACCAAAATATTTATACTAATAATGCGGGTACACTCCTTAGTTTTTGTCTATTTGACCCTCCATTTGTTAGCATGTTGGGTTACTTTTTTGTGATAAGCAGTGGAGCTTTAACGTTAATTATTCCTATGTACAACGGAAACATATATATATATATAGCTACAGATTACAAGACTGTCAGTATGGGAAGATGTTCATAATTCCCTCAGACTGTTAATGATGCATAAGAATCCCCGCGTGCAGTACAATTTCCAATACCTTGTGGTGTACAATGGGATTCATATTGCTAAGGTCTCTTGCCCTTTATCCTTCCTACCCTTGTTGAGTCACCTCGTGAACTCTCAAACCCCCAGTTGTGTCGTACGATGCACAGAGGGAAGGAATCCGCCCCTGTTTTGAACTGTATTCCCATCCCCTAAATTTGAAGGTTGGATGGTTCGTTGGTGGTGACGTCCCCCAAGATGTGAGGATTTCATGTTACGTTGACGCCTATCCGGACCGTCGCTTTTCTGCGTCATTTAATTGCTTCATTCGGAACATTAAGTCATGGAAATGCACCCTAACCGAACATCTCCCTTCGTAACAACCCCTCTACTGCGTAGTTTTGTGTAGGGGCTTTGGGCATGTATTATTTGCTCTTACTCCTGTCTGTGTGCTCACAGGATGTTGTCGAGGAAGTCCTCTACGTAGGCCTGTTGAATTTAGTGTGTGCGGATTTTAGAAGAGTAAGATCAGTCGAGGTTATAAATACACGTAATACTGTTGTCGTTCATCTGATGTGCGTTTTGGGAAGTCAGCCTTTTGTTTAAAAATCAGGGTGCAGTTGTGTTACAGTTATTCGCTCAGAGACGCTCACTTCATCATCCAAGCAGACATCCGGTTCGTTGAATAAATAAACATGCTGTGCATCCAAATAAACGAGTAGCCTGAAAGAATAACCCTTTGCACACAGTTTTATCTTTTCGTTTTTCTCCTCTTCCCTTTATTTGATATTTCAAACAAAAATATTTCGTTCTGGACATGGTAGACGGATTATTTGCTGTCCTACGTCTAGTCCGGAAAGGTTGAACTCACTTAAGAAGTAAATTCTGATGATGATGCTAATTTCCCTTAGTGATTTATTTTTCTAATCATGCCGATTAAAAGTTACGATGAATTTTTTTTCTGTATTGTTTTTCCTTTTAGAGACATTTTTTCTAAGTGAAATTGACTATTATTATTATTCTTTTTTGTTCTGTATCTACATTATCACTGAGTCTTAAAATGTTGCTTATCATTAAGCAGATAATTTCATCGCAAATAAAAGTTCTCTTTTCTGATATTAACTCCTTATTTTACTACCTCAGGCGTGCATAAAGCAGATATTTCTGTTCCTGAAATTATCTGTACTGTTACATAGGCTTAAACCATCCAAGTATGATGCAGCAAGGCACGTGCTCACAGCCCAATTTACTCATATTTTTATATCAGTTATATCCAGTAAGCTATTCTGGTCCTGGTGGAAGAAGATTGTTATTGAAAGGCAACATTGTCTTCGTTAGTAATTGTAGATCCATACCTATACACAGAAATTTACGAAAATTTTTAAATTCTTTAACCACCCGATAATATTTATTATTTATAAACACAAGTATATCTTTTTCAGCGTAGTTTCAAGTATATACTATCATTTTGAAAAATAACTGCATATATTTAGTGAGGACTCGAGGAGAATGATTGTTTGCTTTTAATGTCTGAAATCCTTCGTCACCCCCTGCTTCGTTTAATATTTAGAATTTTGGGGCTGCCCGGTAGTTACGTTAGTACGTATGGGTGCTCACCAATACGGTTCGCCAATCTGTCATATTTTCTGTTTCTTGAATATGGCGTCTGGCGTTGCGCAATGATCTTACTTTATAACCTCAGCTTTCCAACATTTTATTGGTGATACTTATCATCCTGCTTAACATTCTAGGGGCCTATTTTTAATTTGAAGTTGGGGCATCTCCGCTGTGTTCTACAATCATATAAAATAGGATAAAATAGTCAAAACACAACTTTGAAAGTTTTATTAGCCAAGTAGTAGCATCACCAATAAAAACTACATGTTTCGGCCAACCTAATGGCCATCATCAGGTTACATCCGTCTTCTACAAGAGTTTTATACATTATGCACATCTGCATCTAGATGTTGAGATCTCATCACCTAGTGCTCTACTGGTAACTAATATGTATTGGGAAAAAATCTGGGAGGCCGTGAAGCCTCCCAGATGTAAACTGACGATGGCTATTATGTTGGTCGAAACATTTAGTTTTATTGGTAATGCTACTACTTAGCTTATGAAACTTCCACAGTTGTGTTTTGACTATTTTATCCTATTTTGTATGATTGTAGGGACATATTGTTTGCTGTTGTGAATTGCGATCTTGTGCGGTCTTTTGTCTTTAGTGTCTGGACATTGTGCATGGATGACAACACGACATTTAATTTTCCTATATCTAAACCTTGTGCTCGTAAAAGTAACAGTTTTAACGTTAATTATACCAACAATGCAGCAAAGTAGTCGCGCGTTCCAAGAATGTTTAATGTCTCGAAAATATGTTGTATTTGTAAGTTCGGTTTTATCCACTGTGTTAATTACATTTTCTTTTCTCAAGATTTCTGAATGTTGGGTTTGATTCCTCACATTACATGTTTCTTGCACGCTGTAATAAGTCTTATGATTTTGTGTAATATCCTGTTATGAAACTGTCGCCTGGAAATCCATTACATTGATCGATTGTTCTAAACTCTGAAAGAATTCACGTATCGTGGCATCCGTTTCTTGTAGGAGATTTTTATTGCCTTATGCGAGATAAAATGAACACTGTGATCGCCCTTTTCACATACTTTCAGATTTGTTGTATCATTCGAAGCTATGTGGTCCCTGCTCTGACATTTATTTACTTATTCTTTCTTTCTTTCTTTTTCTTTCTTTCTTTCTTTCTTTCCGTTGTCTGCCTTGCGAGAGGTCCATGGACTATTCTATAGTTAGTTCCTCACAAAATGCGATCTAGTGCTTCCCCTTCAGTTTCCAGTATTTAATCCTTTTTAAGGTCATCCAGTAACTCCTTACGCCTTCTTTTCGCCTTCTCGTCACTTTTATCCTTCCCTCTACGCATATTTCCTTCAATAACGCTGTATAGAAGACAGTTCCTACGCAAGATGTTACCAATCTAGTTATCCTTCCTTCTTTTTATTGTTAGTACGATATTTCTCTCCTCCTTGACTCTTTGTAATACCTTATTTCTCAAACGATCGGTCCAACTGATCTTCTCTATTCGTCTCCAGCACCACATTTGGAAACTTTCCAGGTATTTCTGATGTACTTTCCGAAGTGTCCAAGTTTCATCACCCTACCAATCTATGTTCCAAATGTAGCATTTTACTATTTTCTCCCTTATACTTAAGTCCGATTTGCTGTTGAAAATATCCCTGTTCTTGTTGACTGCATCTGAGAATAAATCGACAGATCGGTAAACAGTAATCCTCATGAACTATGGGCTCTGCCCCTTAATAAACCTTCTGTTTCGTCGCCAGTGAACGTCATAGACTGTATATGAAGCTTGCTAAGCGAAGCGTATGTAAAATATTTTGTCGTATATAGTTCAGAGTTTCTACAAAGTTCTTTCGCAAAAAATAATTATTCGTATGCAACACATAACATGAAAGTGAGTACTGACCAGTAAGTTCGTAATTAAACCAATTACATAAAAAGTACTTCTCTTTGCTCTGTGTGACCATGCTACCTGTAATTTGTCAATCTGTTTCGCGTTGTGACTCAGGAATACTGACAGCTGTATAAAATAAACCGTTTCTAGTTCACTTGTGCAAATATTCATCTGGATGAGGAATAAATTTAATTTTACCGTGTCTATACTAGATTGTACGTGAGCTTTGAAGTTACTGAAAGTTCATTATAAACTGTAGAACTTTGTCTTTGTGAGATCAAACGTCCAACCTGACATGTAACAATTAACGTAATATGAAAACAATCAGTTGAGGTCTACCAGAACTACTTTTGATATATACAGTAGGATCTCTGATTGTGGTCACGGTTTGCATTATTCCATTAAGTGATTTTTGCTTTGCCATCCATACCAGTTCATGAAATCGGCGTTACCAATGTATCCGTCAACCTATCTGTAATGTATGTATGTTGTACACATAAGGGAGACAGATTTTGCCTATATTGCCACAAAATTGATTGAGCATAATTTAAAAAACCCTGGAATTTGTAATAAAGCTAAGATCGCACTGAACGCGGCCGTTCACTCTAACTTATACCATCCATAACAACAAAAAATATATATATTTATATAATTATAACCTTCTAGTGTATGGTGCTGTTTGTGTTTGTGAAAATTGGTATCTTACCAGTAGGAAGAATAGATTTCAGTAAGAAATGTCCGCAGATTATTAAATTAAGAGCTATGAAAAATTTAACTAAGAATGGATTTCATTATTCAAATGGCGAAATCGAGAAATGTGAGAAGTACGGAATATATTTCTTTATTTGTATTCAATATGTGTAGAATAAATGATCAGGAAATGCTTGCTATCATTCGGTGCAGAACCTTTTGTCTTCTAGGTTACTGTCCAAAAATTTAAAAATTATGCTATATAGAAGTATAATTTTGCCTGTTGTTTGTATGGGCGTGAAACTTGGTCGCTGACATTGAGGGAGGAAAGGAAGCTGAGGGTGTTTGAGAATATGGTGTTGAGGAGAATATTTGGACCTAGGAGGGACGAGGTAACGGGGGAATGGAGGATATTGCATAACGAGGAGATAAATG
>Ga0123352_10007685_pt1 | contig 16673 bp, 6 predicted proteins | sample TergutLab28metaG_FD_89700 | JGI IMG/M metagenome (GOLD analysis project Ga0123352, IMG submission 89700) | Labiotermes labralis P1 segment gut microbial communities from Petit-Saut dam, French Guiana - Lab288 P1 | ecosystem: Host-associated > Arthropoda: Insects > Digestive system > Gut ... | reverse complement strand
CGGCCGGTGCTTAAGGCTTACAACCTGACCACCATCCTGTGCCGTTGTCACGAAATCTGGGAACCTTAACTTCCTGGAACCCTCTGGGCCACTCCAGGCCCGTAACGGGACTGCTTTTTTTTTTTTTAAATATATTAATATATTGTTATATATTAATATATTGTTATATATTAATATAGTCGAGACATGTAAAGAGCGTACTTGTGAAGAATAGTTGTGTGTAGTGGTATTGTGGAGTATAAGTGGACCCAAGACTCCCTTTCGTCTACACCATGCCCATTTATGCTGCCAATCCTCTTGTGACAGCAGAAGGAAGTTGGCATGAAAGCAGTCTTCATACTGTACAAGAATTTCCCTTAGAAGATCTGGCAGCGCTGTTTGTTTGTCGTTCCAGATTCACACAAATTAAATGATCACCATTGAATAATAAAGGAACGTGTTTTTCATGTGCACCTGTTACTCGTTTTTCGGTTGTTAAGTGCTGGTATTCTTTCCATGAATGTCTGATAATATAAAATATGTTTTCGGTATAAACTCGTCCCTTAGCAGTGTTTCTAGCAAGTCAGGTTACGACGCGCCGCGTTATACGGGTTTTTTTTAGTGACACTTTAATTTTATTTTTGGCTAGAAATTTTTTAAGACACACTTAAGTTAGTTTCTGATGCCTAGTGCCTGTATTTTGATAGTGCCCGTTCGTTATGATTATGTATACGTTTCTTATTCGTATGAATAATTGGCTATTGTTTCGCGGGCTGTAGTTGGGTATGTGTTTGTTTTGTTTGAATTTTGTGTGTTTATATGTATGGAACATTTTAAGATCTACGACGTTAGAGGATTTTATGACCGGATGTTGTCTACCTATGTGGGTGTACAGACCAAACATCTCTCGCTCTTTAATATCACCGTCCCAAAAGACTGGGGCATATGATTAGCGTTTATTTTTCTTTTAACTCAGGCATGAGTCACTGAACCAAGGAAAGACGTGGATTGTGTTCACAGGTGTCAGCTACTGAGGAATTACTGCATAGAGCAGGCAGATAATTATCTGTACGGACTACAGAAGTAAAAAATATTCCCGGCAATTTTTTTCTTTCTTCTTTCCTTAATGTGTCAGGCGGAGCAAAACGAGAGGTAAACTGAAATGTGATTTAGAGGTGAACTTGTCGTCATCGAGAAATGTCTGTGGTCCCTGGAATACAGATGTTATTGATAAAGACATCTCTTGCAGCGGAAATTGCGGCACACTGATCAGAGCAGTGAGTAGCAGTACAGCTGGGCTGGACCGTTAGAAAGAACTACTCACAGTTTCTGGACACACCAAACAGACAGTCAGAGTAGATCTTTCAAAACAGCCGAACCCAGTTTTTTTTCATGAGGATGGAAGCAGTTCCATTAACCGAAACATGTTATATTTATTTGTTTTCTTACGTCACCCGATGGAGATAAGTCTATAGGCCAAAATAGTTTTCAATGTAATCACGCATTTCATGTTCTTCTAATAAAATGTAAAGTTCACCCAACTGGCCATGAAGGCCCAGATGGGGAGTAGAGGCATATCTCTACTCTTTCTTTAACCTCGGCGCTAGCTGGGGGGTGGGTGGTCAACTCTACACCCAGACCGCTTTACTCTCGGGAAAGAGCCGCTACCCATTGTACAGCAGGCTGGGTGGTCCTTTGGGCCCATCTCGCCGGGTGCGAAAAATCTTTCCCTGAACGGGATTCGATCTCCGTATCGTCTAGCTAGTCGTTATACCGACTACGCTGTTCAGGTCCGTGGTTTTCCCAATAACAGCGATTCTTTTCCTAAGCAGCCCTGTACAGTAGCATTATGTTTGCTGTGCGGTTGGAACTGAATTCTTGCATGTTATTTAGCTGGAGCACCGCGCAGACCCGCTTTCTTTCGCGGGTCAGACATAATGAGATTTACTGTGGACTAAGTGGCGCTGGGATCGATTTTTCTCTGAGTACTTCTCTTTTCCCCAGTCAGTATCATTCCACCAGTGCTCCATAGTCGTGTTCATCTTTACGCTACTTTTACCAGAAGAACAAGTAGAATAAGTCCATGATTTCAAGCGAAATCAGTACTTTTTCTTAAATCGGCAGCTTGAAAAAATAGTACTACATTGCTTTCTGTGAAAGGATTACGGTGAATTCTTGGCTGGGTGCATGGCGTTTAGCTTTTCAAGGGATGATCTATATCATGGAGGTAATGGGTAAAAAGTAAGGCTTCAGAAAACTTTAAATCAAAGAAAGTAACGAGGATAATAAGCGGCGTAGCTGTTGGAAGGGGTTAAAGTAACGGATTTGAAGAGTCGCGGGTTCGGCTCGGAATCGGTTTTGTTAAAACCCGCACAGGACTTGGTCGCCGCCCCCGGTATGGCACGAGCCCAACTCAACATTCCAAGACGACGCGCGTCGCGCGCACACCCTAGCGTCGTTCCGGACATACCCGAGCGTGAGGTCTTAACAGGGGAGCATAACCGTTCTGTCGTCGCCAAGGAGTAAGAGACTGGGAGGTGGCGGGTCGGGCGCTGAGGAAGATGCGAGAAGCTCACGGCTTCGTACCGGTGCTGCATACGACGACCACGACCGTACTGGACGCACGCTCGCTCGCTCGCATTCAGTTCTACGCTCGACGACACAAGCGATAGTGTCGACAAGTAGCAGGCAGGGTGAATAAGAGAAGAGAGAGGAAAAAAAGAGAGAGAGAGAAATAGAGAGAGAGAGAGAGAAGAATTTAAACGAACTTTGCACAGAAGATTCAAAACTAGAAAACTTTTTAGAAGCAAAAGAAGCTCGTGGACGAATCCTGTCAATACCGAACAATATACAACGAATTTACTGAAAGAAGGGGGCCATCAAGATACCATTAGAAGTAGTTTTATGTTTGTATCGTCGCCATCTGAATGTGGGGTGTCAGGAGGACAGTCAGCTGATGCAGAAGAGGTGTGTGCGCTACGCCCCTACGAAGCGGCATCCGTTGCAGCTGCAGATGGTCGACTGGATGTCACATCATAATTAATAGCGCAAGTGTTTCCTGTGCACAACCGAACTGCTGTTTCATGCAGCTGTTCGCTTAGGGTAAAATAAAATACGTTTTGAAACATTTCCGCCCCAAATTTGTTAGTTCCAGCTTTGGAACTTTCCATTTTTTTATATTCCAAATGTATAAAAATAATGTGGAAAGTTGTGTGGTAGAATTCCGAAGATGGGCTCATGTTCAGACGTCGAGTGGTTAAATTGACAATGACAGTGGGGTTATTGTGGAAATGTTCGTTTCGCCTTTTGAATAGCGGACGACTAGAGAAACTGTCACCGTTTCATCTGTGTAATCAGAACTGACGCGTGCTGGTGTGTGTGTATGACACGAAATCGTGCTCTGTGATTCTGTTGGTATTTGGGAGCAGTAATTACTTCTGACTTGGTTGCTGGAGAAGGGAATTCATAATGACGAGATCTGGTGTTGAAGTGACTGGATCGGTTAGTACTGCCGCACACGATCGTAAGGACGGTACTGCGTTACCCCTTCTGCCACCCCCACGTGCTCCAAGAGGCGACGTCCAGTCTAAAACATCTCTACATCTCTTACAAGATCCGTTTCCCTTGAATTCAGAAACTGATGAAGGAAGAAATCAATTCAGAAAGTAAGGATTCCAGCATGAAGCTGCCATTCCCATCGTGCATGCTGCGTGGCTGCAGCATCACTTCTGTAGCCATCGTTTCCCTTATCAGCATCTGCTTCTTTCCATCCGTATGGTTGAAACTTGGAATTTGACTGGAGCTGTGTGTTTTCTATAGGACGTCATTGAAGTTTAGAAACTTGCGCCGTGGGCGGAGACTGGTGATTTATATGGTGATTGTGGCCGGTGTTGGGAGATAGCGATTGTGTAAATTGTAATGATAGAATGATGAAAGAAGTGATAGTTGTAATGCTTCGTGGTGGCTGCTAAATTTGCCGCTGCCATTCGCCGTTTCGTCAACTTGTTCGGCTCGCCAGGATGCCCGTGAGCACCGGAGCCGGCTCCTCCAACGCCGACCGCGCCAAACGTTGCAAGCACTGTGAAGGTAAGATCAGGATTTGTCGCATATCTGTCAGCTTTACGGATTTTCACGCTTTCACAGCGGTTAGTTGGTAATGTCGATCTTGTTTCTGATTGATAAGCCCTACCCACATTAGGCGGTATTGTCGACTTTTGGGTGGTTACCTGAATGTACACAACAGTACCGCAGTATCGCCTGCACCTGACGGCGAATTTGTATTTGAAAATAAAGACTAAGGATATCCGAAGTGCTGTCTGTACGGCGAGTGTGCGTAGACCTTCTTCGGCGTGATTCCTTGATGTCTTACCGATATTTATTTGTTTAAGATATCCTGGTTAAATTCCGATAATATATGGCATTCTCCTTTCTTGATAGTTGAATTTGTTCCGTGGTGAGTAAACCTACGTTCCCGCGCCTGCTTCCTTCCTGTCATCAGTAAACTTACATTTTGACGGGTTCCTCCTTCCTGCCTTCAGTAAACTTCCTTTGTCACGGCTTCCTCCTTCTGTCTTCAGTATACTTACATTGTCACGGCTTCTTCCTTCCTTGCACCAGTAAACTTGTATTTTGACGGGTTCTTCCTTCCTGTCATCAATAAAATTGTATTTTGACGGGTTCTTCCTTCCTGTCATCAATAAAATTGTATTTTGACGGGTTCTTCCTTCCTGTCTTCAGTAAGCTTATATTTTGACGGGTTCTTCCTTCCTGTCATCAGCAAACTTCTGTTTTGATGGGTTCTTCTTTCCCGTCTTCAGGAAACTTATATTTTGACGGGTTCTTCTTTCCTGTCATCAGTAAACTTGTATGTTGACGGGGTATTCCTTCCTGTCTTCAGTAAACTTATATTTTGACGGGTTCTTCTTTCCTGTGATCAGTAAACTTATATTTTGACGGGTTCTTCCTTCCTGTCACCAGTAAACTTCTATTTTGACGGGTTCTTCCTTCCTGTCACCAGCAAACTTCTATTTTGACGGGTTCTTCCTTCCTGTCTTCAGTAAACTTGTATTTTGACAGGTTCTTCCTTCCTGTGTTCAGTAAACTTCTATTTTGACGGGTTCTTCATTCCTGTCATCAGTAAACTTGTATTTTGACGGGTTCTTCCTTCCTGTCTTCAGTAATCTTATATTTTTACGGGTTCTTCTTTCCTGTCTTCAGTAAACTTCTATTTTGACGGGTTCTTCCTTCCTGTCATCAGTAAACTTATATTTTTACGGGTTCTTCCTTCCTGTCTTCAGTAAACTTCCTTTGTCACGGCTTCCTCCTTCTGTCTTTAGTATACTTACATTGTCACGGCTGCTTTCTTCCTGTGATCAGTAAACTTACATTGTCACGGAACTTGCTTCCTGTCACTCTTCTGGCGCCACACATTCTGAGGTGGTTCGTAGTTTCTTGGAAAATATGTGCATCTCTGATGTGGCGATAATCTGGTCACATGAAGCGTTATTTGTCGGTAAAGTAACCCCTCGCTACATAAGAAAAGATTATGCTTTAATGTAGTGTATTTTTGAATCGCGTGGTTTAGATCGCTAAGTGACTAAATACATGGAGGAGAATGTTAATAAAAATCCAACCACATGCAACAGTATGCAGATATTTATTTACTGCAAAGTCACTCTACATGTTTCGGGTGTCACAGCACCCATCATCAGGAGTATTAACATTGATTTACGATGCACGGAACCATGAGCTTAAAACATGGAGGAGAAGTTCATCTTGAGAAGCTGATAGTCGCTTATATACACAAGACGTTTCCCACCTCATTTGGATCCCATACTTTATTTACTTTGTCCACATGAGCCTGCCATTTGTCCACTTCCCAATGCAGAGAAATTCATTCCACTCCTACAGCGTTTAAGATAAATTTTGGTATTATCCTCATACTTCTAGGCACTGCAAGTGATCCGTTCAGGTTTTGTGATCAAAATATCTGTATACATTTTTTGTTTATTGCATGGTTGTTACATGTCCTGTACACCTCACACTGTCGTGGTCTCCAATACGTACGAACTGTGGGGCTACTCAGTATGTAATTTTCGCCAGATAGCTGTCATTTCCTAACTTCGAAGGTTCAAATATTCTCTTGAGCATCCTTTCCTCGACACCGTTAGTATATCCGTCCCTTAATATAAGGGGCCAAGATTCACACACAAGACGACAAATAGTCTGATGTACTGAATCTCTACGTTGCTAGTAGTATATCGGAAAAGTAATTATTGTGAATGTAATTACTGTTTCACTACACACGACCATTTTAATAGCTCTCGATATGGGGACAGTAAAAGGTAAAGGTAAAAAAGATCATCCCATGAGATGCCTGTGCAGGTAGAGGGGGGAAGGCGGAGGTATAGCTCGAACCCATTTGCAAATCGGGCCGATTAACCCCCAAGGAAGTCCAGGTATTCATTTGACAGAAGGCTGGGTGGGCCTCGGGGCCGGAATGGACGACAGGAAAATATCTCCCCCACAAGGATTCGATTCCCGGACCGTCTAGCCCGTAGCGAGCCGCTGTATCGACTCCGCTATCCCGACCGCCTTAAGGGCAGTAGTTGGTATGTTTGGTACATAAATGGATATATAATATACACTGTGTAGCTTTAACTACGTGTAATTCGCCACGTCAGAGTGTTCGGTTTGCTAAGAAGTCCGTATGGCTACAGCAGTTCAATTGCCCTTTCAAATCACTTACCGTGGCTGAAATGCAGGGAGCGAGATCCTATCGTACCGATCGCCGTGGGTGCTGTTTCTCTACTGGCTGAAACATGCGCCTGGTGAGACGGCGACATCTCTGACACGGTAGAGGGGCGGGCTGCCGACATTGCAGGCTTGCTCTGTTTGCCCAGTATGCCGTATGACTGACATAATTTCGAAGCTGAGCCGTGGCATTAGTATACCGGTGACGTACGCCTATCTGGCTGTATGACGCTACAGACAACTGCGACACAGGGACTTACGTTTTCCGGACGTCTGAATCTTGTTTGCAGACGCACGATAGGAAACTTTAGAAGAGGGATGAACCTGTTACAAGGCCTCTCTACGTACACACGACAACACAAATACAGAAAGAACGTTATCACAAATGGAATTCGAACTCAGAATCCACGTGTATGAGTGATAGAAGGCAGTGTTTTTCTTGGACCGCGTAGCCATTTTAGTGCTTGTAAAATAAAAATAACGATGATTAAACCTGTAAAATCCTGTAACAGGTATTGTGAGGATGAATATGTGCTATGGAATCTGATGTGACCATGCATCGTAATTCAGTGTGGATAAGAAACCAACTAGATGTCACTTTTTGTGTTATCCTTTATTACTCCTTTACAAGTTGCTCAACATGTTTCGGGCAACCACGTGCACATCTTCAGGAGCTGACGACTGCGTGGTGTTATCGCCACGTGTTGGTGTTGTGCCGTGGCTGCAGGAATGCTGTCAGAACCGGTTAGCAGCAGGTAGTGTGTCCATTGAGTTGTGTTGGTATTGTGCCGTGGCTGCAGGAATGCTGTCAGAACCGGTTAGCAGCAGGTAGTGTGTCCATTGAGGAGTTCGTAGCTTTGCTAGTCTGGGGAATGTCGTGTCATTCCTGAGTCCGTAGGTTTTAATTCGCGAATTGTGGAACGGTTTTGATAAAGTATTTTTTTTTACCAGAAATTTTACAAAACGCTACAAAACCATATGGATATTCAAATGCGTTGGAAATTAGATTTTTCTTTTCCAAAACGTCGAGACTGGGTATGGGGCCCATTAAGCCTCCTGTCAGTAGGTACCTGGGTTCTTTCCCGGGGGTGTAGCGGCCAGGGCTTGAAGCTGACAACTTACCTCGCTCTAGTGCCGATATGAAGAATGATTGGAGATAAACCGCTACCTCCTCCATATGCCTTCCTGCCATGGACTGGGAAAACTTAACTTTGTAATGGACGTCAAGGAAGCGCTTTCGTAAGGGAATATGGAAGACGGCAAGTGGTAACACTGTGCTCTGTGGTACGGATTATACTTCTTCATGCTTGTTTATGTTGCAAAACTTGGTCATATGGCTATAAAATGAGACAGTGAAAAATGAGTACAGTGACCCATTTTAGTGGGAAGTTCCGCTTCTTGGAAATACTGGCTTTGCTGTAAACTGCATACTGTCGTGACAACTCAATGAATGGGAGGTGGTGATGGTATTTCCAGATAACTTTTCGCTGCGCTGTATGTGTCATTTAAAAATGCGGTATTGGCGGGGGGGGGGGCACTTGCTTAATTTGACATTTGGCATAAAGCTAATTCGTTGAGTGGCTGGCTGTTGGCTCCGTTGTTGGGTAGTTCAAGGAACTCTTTGACGAGAACCGGTCCACCAGGGTGAGACTTGTCAGGGGTGGTAAACATGGGAACTAATCGGTTTATCGGGGTTCTTACACTGTTTTTTATTGCGGGCGATCACAGCAGACCGGCTGAAAACTGAAAGCCAGATGTGTTAATGTGAGGATGATGTAAAGGAGAGGATCATTGAAGCTAGAAGGAGAAACGGCTTTATGAATGAAATACAGAACACACATTTTGAAATGTAAATAACCTCCTGAGAAGTGTGAAGATGTGCACATTTCGCGGTATGTGAATGGTAAGCGTTTGGAGGTGTATTTCTGCACTTACTCTTTCGTATAATGTCTGTATCGCCCTTTTTAAAATCATAATTAACATCCATAAAACTGTGGTTCTCTGGGTAAAAGGTAAAGGTAAAGTGTTGCCGTTACAGGCCCGGTGTGGCCCAGAGGGCGGGTAGAGGTATAGCTCTACTCTTCCATGATCTCGGCACTAGAAGGGGGTGAGTGTACAGCAGCACGCCTCGGCCGCACTTTACCCCCGGGAAAGACCCGGTACCCCATTTTACAGGAGGCTGGGTGGGCCCCAGGACCGGTCTGGAAGGCCGGAAAATCTCGTCCCCACCGGGATTCGATCCCGGACTGTCCAGCCCATAGTCGGTCGCTATACCGACTGAGCTACCCGGCCCACTGATTCTCTGATTACTGTTTCGAATTCCACTGCAAACAGTAATTAAATGGTAAAATTACTGAGATGTTGGCTTAAGGTGAAATCACTTTTTGCGCTGCTGTCTTTAGTGTCGGGACTGCTTGTTAACATGGAATATATAAGATGCAAGCTTTTAACGTCGACTTTGAAGCTTGAGACAGTAAAGATGTTCGAAAATAAGGCATATAGCATGCATCTACACGGATCCTTTATCGCGAAACCAGATTCACATTAGGATGCTGTAATATCAAAATCTGTTATAGTTCCGTCAAACACAACCAAATTTTATTCGAGTGTGATTACATGTTTCAATCTAAAAGTACCATCAACAGGCCAACAGTAGAGAAGTGTTTAAAATAAGGTATCATAGCGTGCAGTTGTGTTTTTTGTATGGGATCCGTTATAATGGAATCCCATATGACTTATAGTGGTTGTTAGAATGAAGGATTCGTAAAATTCTTATAATAAAAGCAACTAGATGCACTAATTTCTCAAATTTATTTTTGGAATAAAACTCTACTTGTTTGCTGACGGCTTGTTCGCAAGCTGTCACCAAACTTGTATGATACATACCATTGCTGTGTGTACAGTTAAAAACTCCTGTTGATGGACAGAGGAACTGTCCGGAACATGTATAGTTTTATTCCAAAAATAAATTTGAGAAACTAGTGCATCTGGTTGGTCTTATCGTAAGAATTTTATCACGATGCACGGTCACCTGAACGTCAAAAAAGGATTCGTAAATTTTTTTAAAAAAAACACAGAATTTATATAAAACTACATAAAAATGTCGAGTCGATGATGTACTGGCCGGTGTTTGTGTCCAGATTGTGTCTAAGTAATATCAAAGCGGCCTTACGGTGCTATTTTTAGATTGAAACTTATAGTCATTCTTGAATAAAATTTGGTTGTATGTGACGGAACTATAACGGGTTGTTTTCAAGTTCATAAGACAGTGTGGTGTTGTGTGTTAAAAAAAAAACTGAAGTAATAATCTTTCTTCGTCTGCCTGCCGAATGTGTGGGACGTTGCAGATAGTCTGTTGGAAGTATTTGCACCCTTCTGTCAGGACTGGAACAATAATGATTTTGTTTCGCAGCTTTCAAGTATGTTGTTATAAGAAGGAACAAGTTGTTTTTTAAACTTGGAAAATTTAATGTACATATTTTTATGTTCGTATAGCGGTGATTTAAACACTTGGGCGTATCGCTTTTATGATATTGTTTTGTTCTCTGGCGCAGCAGTCCAAATCGGGCATAGGCCGCGTCGTTGTTGAGATTTCTAGATAATACAACTATTAGATACACGTACCCGGTAGGAGCAGAGGCTGCTTGCTACACAACACACAACACTCGCAACAGACGAACATCCATGTCTTCAGCGAGATTCGAACCCGTAATCTCAGCAGTCGAGCGGCCTCCTGTACCGGGTCTTTCCCGGGGTTAAAGAGCGGCCGGGGCGTGACACTGACCCCCCACCCCTTCTCGTACCGTGGTCAAGAAAGAGTAGATCTATACCTCTGCTCCCGCTATGGGCCGTACGCCTTGTACAGAGCCTCAGTGCCTGTACAAGGGTGCACTTTACCTTACCTTACCTTACCTTTTCCCAAAAATTCAGCGTCACTGATATGGAATCCCACCGCGACTGGACGTTGGTCTGAACTCTCGCAGTCCGTTTATCTTCTCAGCTCATCTCCCAAACGCCCAGATTAATGATGCCCTGTCTCCCCACTTTGCCTAGTGATTTTGCTCCATTTTGTGCCATTTCGATTTTGTCGCATTCATTGTTTGTGTTCGTACTTTTAGTCCCTCAGTGCAATTTCTTCAAACGTTCGTAAACCAAATGTGATCGTCCTGCTTTCTCTTCTCAGTATGTTATTCATACGGAAATGAATGGCAGCCCTGCTGTGCCATAAATTCCATTGCCAACAATTCAGTAAGGAAAACAATCTTAGCAGGAAATGCCTGTCCACCGTCCTGTTTGACCGGTTGACGTTTGCAATTTGTATTATTCCAAAGCCACTTGGGTAGTCTTCATCGAATATTTTCTCTATTTGTTCCTTCGTTCTTTGTTGCGTTGTCCAGTCGCTTGATATCCTTGCCATATCTTTCTCTTTTTTTTTCTGTGTTATACCTTCTATTGACTTCTGTTTGTGATTTAATCTCTCTGATGTTTTCGTGTTTTTGAGCTCTTTATTTCTACTTTTCAATACTTTTTTCTTTCATAAATTTCTGTGTTCATATATTCTGTTATGTATTTGTTATGAAGGTAGAACCCAGTAGCCGGGCGGTCTAAGGCGTGAGTCTGCCGCCGTTCGCTTGCTGGGATTGTGGGTTCGAATCTCGCCGGGGGTATAAATGTCTGTCTGTTTTATGTGTTGTGTATTGTCAGGTAAAGGTCTCTGCCTTGAACTGATCACTTGTCCAGAGGTGTTCTACCGAGTGTGTGTGTGTGTGTGTGTTCGTGAAGTCTCGATAATGAGGAGGCCTTGGCCCACTAGGGGCTGCTGCCAATAAAAAAAACGTGTTGTGAAGATTTTTTGAGACAGGTGAAATGATCTGGACTATGTCGCTGAATGACGTGGTTCCTGTGACAGTTTATACGCCTTTACTTCTGTCAGCCCACATTCAGCCGCACACGATCTTGCGTGAACGTGCTGTGTGCTGTGAAAGGGGCTGCTGCCCGAAGAAGGTCTAAATTTTTGTACCATATTTGCAAGCTCATATTTCCGGTGTAGTCGGCTTCCCTTTGTACGCCTTTCTGGCGACCAGAGACCCAGTTTTTTTTTTGTGCAGGGATGACGTCTTGGCACATATAAACGCAGCAGAGACGATAATATGTGTGTCTGCCCTCGTTGGTATATGTCTTTAAAGGCTAAGTGGGGACATTGGTAACTTCGGTGCCAATTTGTGTCGTATTTTTACTGGAGTTTTGTTTCCGGTGCCAACGTATGTCGTATTTCTGCTCCACAGAGTTTTGTTTCCGGTGCCAATTTGTGTCGTATTGCTAGTCGACAGAGTTTTGTTTCCGGTGCCAATTTGTTTCGTATTACTAACTGTACGGAGTTTTTGTTTCCGGTGCCAATTTGTGTCGTATTACTAACTGTACAGAGTTTTGTTTCCGGTGCCAATTTGTGTCGTATTACTAACTGTACAGAGTTTTGTTTCCGGTGCCAATTTGTGTCGTATTACTAACTGTACAGAGTTTTCTTTCCGGTGCCAATTTGTGTCGTATTACCAATTGTACAGAGTTTTTTTTCCGGTGCCAATTTGTTTTATATTGCTACTCGACGGAAGTTCGTTTCCCGGACTGTGAAAGATAACCTGTATTGTGTTTTCTGAGCGTAGGTACCGTATAGTCTGGTGGGTGACTGTAATCTCTTTGATGGAACGTACTGCGTCAGTCTTCAGGGTGTGGAGCAAGACGTTATTCTGAAAGGTGACTGCACGATATCATTAACCAGAAGATCTCATTGCGAATTGGTACCGTTAGTGTCGTCAAATCGGATAATATTTTTTGTATTACGACACTAAAAGTGTGATCAGCACAGTCTGTTGTTATATGCCACCACCTTAACGTGCGTTTTGGTAGAAGACCCAGTCCTGAAATGTTCCACCGAAGACTCGAAGTACCAAAGTGCCTTCTTCATGGTCAGCCAAACCCAGAGGACAGAAGAATTATGTCTCCAACGACAGGACTATGGCAACGTCAAATATTACATTTATTAGGGCGAGTAGGCTTTTTTTAGGTTGTGAATGCCCATACATGAGATCTGATTGATGTTTGTGGTGGAATGTAGACTCGGAGATACCTAACTGTGACATGTAGACTCTGAGCTACCTAACTGTGACATGTAGACCCTGAACTACCTAACTGTGACATGTAGACTCTGAGCTACTTAACTGTGACATATAGACTCTGAGCTACCTAACTGTGACATGTAGACTCTGAGCTACCTACCTGTGACGTGGAGACTCTGAGCTACCTAACTGTGACATGTAGACTCTGAGCTACCTAGCTGTGACATGTAGACTCTGAGCTACCTAGCTGTGACATGTAGACTCTGAGCTACCTGTGACATGTAGACTCTGAGGTACCTAACTGTGATATGTAGACTCTGAGCTACCGAACTGTGACACCGCTGTTCACTGCAAGCTGGATGTCAGGAATGTCTGGCGCAGTCGACGTGTTTACACTTCTTTACGTCGACCTACACTCCGAGACACGTACACGCGTAAAAATATACGGTGCTGCTACTTGACAGATGCGTCGTGTTCCTTGTTTCGCCGAGGTTTATAGGTTACGCAACATAATTGTGTAACCTTTCCTGCTGTTCGGCCACACACTTACCCTCTGTTGGTTTCCTCAGTTGCAAAGAGAATTTATGTGATTTTAAAACATGGTTGGAAAACGCATGTTGAAAGGATGGGAAAATGTAACTTGTAAACTTTATGTTAACTCCAGGGTCTTTATTACCCCGGTTTAATAGACGGGCTGCATGTAACAGTGTTGCCTTTAGAGAACAGTTCCGATATAGGCCCACACGCAGCTGGTTCAGAAGGAATAGATCCTAGCAAAATATTGATGTTTCTTGATTTTGTTTCCTGACCCTAATTTAACGTGTCTAAAGGGTGTGGACGAACTTGTGTAATTCTTATGGAGTTGATACCTGATGTTTTACCGGGCAGTCGATGTGCTTCGTGTTCGAGCAGCTCCGGTTTCGAATCTCGCGACATAGGATGTACTTGCGTCCAGTGTTCGTGTGTTTGTGGAGTCCCCTTTACAGAACACTCAAGGTTTCTACAGTGTAGCGCCGACGTTTCGGTTCATGTGTCTTATTTTTTACTGCGGCCTCTTGTGTTATTTGCACAAAGTGAAAGCACATTGTGGAGGGAGTGACCTCACTTCTGAAACTAAGTCGTTGAATTTAGTTCTGTTTGATATTGGAAGGTTTACACTAAAAAGAAAAATGTTGATTGGCTTGTTTAGTTTTGACATAATGCCGAAAGCCAACTCACCGAGTTTCTGAAAACGCCTTAAACGTAGATAAATATCAAAGATTAGGAACGTCGAACATCGAATTTGTAGATATGATTGATTTTGGAACAGCCCGTTTGTATATATGTAGTTATATGTGCTTGATGGTGTGTTACAATAATAATATCTTACCTATAGGGTGTTGTCAGCGATGGTGCTGTTTATTATCTGAATCTCAGGAAAAGCGTTAGTGTTCCATTATTCAACACCGTCTGATACTTGCTGGAATATCACGAAGAGCCTTAGTGTTCCATTATTCAGCACTGTCTTATACTTGCTTGAATATCAGGAAAAGCGTTAGTGTTCCATTATTGAGCACCGTCTGATACTTGCTTGAATATTAGGAAAAGCGTTAGTGTTTCATTATTCAGCACTGTCTGATAACTTGCTTGAATATCAGGAAAACATTTATGTTCCAGTATACATCATATCAGTGCTTTCTTGAATCTCCGGACAAACTGTAGTGTTGCAGTGGACACCTTCCTTGTTAGTGAAGGTACTGTCATTACTTCGTAAAATTTCAGTTTCCCCTTCTTTTTCGAATTTCCTTTTTTGCAGTCAGTTTCAAGACTTTTACGTTTGACTCTGTCAGCTGCGTAATTAACGTCTCTCATGTTAGCCTGTAGAGAGACAGTCGCGCTGTTAACCGAGTCTAGCCAGCATGTCTGCCATTATGTCGTTAATTATAGACGACTGTCGTATTTATCAAGATAGAGTTCGTAATACCTGCTCACCGTTCGTGCCAGACCAGGAATGAGGCCACAGGTGTTTCAGAGTGACCTATATCGTCACTGCTATTGCACATATCTCCAGATGACTCCCGTTATTGCCTGTCTGAGGGTAAGACACCAGGAATTCCTGTCTGTTGTACTCTGTTGCCTGCGAGTAGCAAATCTTGCCCATTCACTGTGTAGTAAAGCACAGTTCTGTAAAACCGCCTGCAATATTTCGGTGTTGAGAAATTCGATTTTTTTAAATCGCAGTCGTGTTTCGCAATGGCGTCTTCCTGTTATAAAATTCATTCTGTTTAGGGCTGTAATACAATTCTCCAAGTTTCCTCATTGCAATGAAATTCGCCGTTTTAACGCAGCGCTGTAAGATTCCCTCGGATGTAAGCGGTTACTGGATGGCCTTAATGAAAAGAGAGGATACTGGAAATTGAAAGAGGAATCACTAGATCGCACCCTCAGTTGGACTCGCTTTGGAAGAGGTTTTGGACCTTTCGTAAGACAGAGTACTGAATGAATGCTTATAATAAAACCAACTAGATGCATTAAGTTCTCAAATTTATTTTTGGAATAAAACACTACATGTTTCGGACAGTTCCTCTGTCAATCATTAGCAGTTTTTCACTGTACACACAGCAATGGTATATGTCAGCAACCGTGTCTGACATATATCATTGCTGTGTGTACAGTAAAAAATTCCTGATGATGGACAGAGGAACTGTCCGAAACATGTAGAGTTTTATTGCAAAAATAAATTCGAGAAATTAGTGCATCTAGTTGGTTTTGTTATAAGAGTTTATCACGATGCACGGTCACCTGAACGTCAAACACTGAATTAATTAATTAATCAATCAATCAATCAGTCTACGTGAATTTTCGTGAAATATGCCGACGAAGGTAACAATTTTACGTTGTGTCAACGTGTTATCAGATTGTATTTCTAACAGAGCTTCTCAAAACACTGAAACTTTTTCTGTCACCAATAACTTTGCAGCTTTAAATTTAGAAAACTTAGCAGGGCGACCAGACGGTGAACGGAGATTGAGGATTGAGTTGGCTTAGAGACAGGAATAGTACACGTGATGTTCGCATTGTAAAATGAAGGGATATGAATATTGACACGAACGTACAGCACTAGTGAGCCCGTCATCTGTGTCTGTCGAAATCTAGACAGACGTCGACTTCACCCGACTGGCACCTCCTGCTACTTCATCTTCTTCCAATGCGCTAGTACCCTTGTGCCACATTTAAGTGAAGGGATCACTTTAATTATCCTCAGCTGTTGTTATTGTGTTGTATTCTACCCCCCTTCCCCCCACTCCTCCTCCCCCTCTTCCGTGCACTAGATAACTTGGGAGTTCGTCGACTCAGCGTCTGTACTATGTTTGTGAGGTTATTCTCCTCTTCAAGCTGTTTAAATGCAGGTTTATGGAAATCCCATTATTCGCGCGGTGTGTATGTGTATGTATTTATTTTACCGACTTTGGAGTAAAGTTAGTATTTGGTGTTGAATGAGTGCCTAGGGACGAAAAAGATGTCGGTATTTCAGTTCCCCTTAACCCATGTTATTCACCTGTTCTTTTAAACACACTCTTTATCTGCTCTGGGGACCGCGGTAGCACAGTGGTTAAGGTGCTATGTTATAAATCGGAAGGTCGCTGGTTCGATCCCAGATGGTGTCATTGGATTTTTCATTGATATAAAATCCCTCCGATCGCACTCTGGCCCTGGGGTCGACTCAGCCTCTGACAGAAATGAGTACCTGGAGTATTTCCTAGGGGTAAAGGCGGCCGGTGCGTAAGGCTGACAACCTTACCACCATCCTGTGCCGTTGTCACTAAATCTGGGAATCTTAACTTCCTG
>Ga0123352_10007684_pt1 | contig 16673 bp, 34 predicted proteins | sample TergutLab28metaG_FD_89700 | JGI IMG/M metagenome (GOLD analysis project Ga0123352, IMG submission 89700) | Labiotermes labralis P1 segment gut microbial communities from Petit-Saut dam, French Guiana - Lab288 P1 | ecosystem: Host-associated > Arthropoda: Insects > Digestive system > Gut ... | reverse complement strand
TGTCTGGTGTGTGGTGAGTGTGTGTGTTTGTGCGTTGAGTGAGTGTTGTGTGGTGTGGGTGGTGCGTTTGTTGTGTGTTTTGTTTGATTGTGTGTGTGTGTGGTTTGTTTGTGTGTGTGGTGTGTGTGTGTGTGTGGTGCTTGTGTGCGTGTTGGTGTTTGTGTGTAGCGTGTTTGGTGTGTGGTGTGTGTGTGTAAGTGTGTGTGGGTGTGGGTGTTGTGTGTGTGGAGCGTGGAGTGTGTATGTGTGTTCTGTGTGTGGTTTCTGTGGTGTATGTACGTATGTTGTGTGTGGTTTATGTGTGTGGGTTTGTAGTGCAGTTTGTGTTGGTTTGTGGGCGTGGTGTGTGAGGGTGGTGTGTGTGGTGTATGTGGGTGTGTGTGTGTGTTTGTGTGTTTTGTGTGTCGTTTGTGAGTGTGTGTGTGTGAGGATGTGTTTGTGTGTGTGTGGTTCGTGTGTGTGTGTGTGTTTGTGTGTGTGGTGTGTGTGTGGGTGTTTGTGTTTGGTGTGTTTGGTGTGTGATGTGTGTGTTGTTTGTGGTTTTGTAGGTGTGTGTGTGTTGTTTGTGGTGTGTGTGTGTGTTTCGTGTGATTGTGTGTGTGTTTGAAAAGTGTGGAGTGTGTTGTGTGCGGTACGTGTGGCTGTGTGTGTGAGATGTGTGTTGTGTGTGTTTTATGTGTGTGGGTGAGTGGTGTGTGTGTGGTTTGTGTGTGTGGATGTGGAGTGCGGTGTGTGTTGGTTTGTGGTTGTGGTGTGTGTGGTTTGCGTGTGTCGTGTGTTTGTGTCGTGTGTGTAATTGTGTGTGTTGTGTGTGTTGTTCGGTGTGTGCGTGGTTTGCGAAATTAGGTGTCGGTGTGTGATGTGTATTGTGTGGTGTGTGTGGTGTGCGTGTGTGCGTGGGTGTGTGGTATATGTGGTTTGTGTGTGGAGGTGTATGGCTGTGGTGTGTTGTTTGTGTGTGTGTAGTGTGTGGTGTGTGCGGGTGTGTGAAATGTGTGTGTGTGTGCGTGAGTGTGTGGTGTGTGTTAGTGGTCTGGTGTGTATCTTAGTGTATGTGTTTCAGGTTGTGTGTGTGGGTGTATGATTGGTGTCTATGAATTTGTGTGTGTGGTGTGAGTGTGTTTGTGTGGGGTGTGTTTGTGTGCGTGGGTGTGTGGTGTGTGTGTTTGTTCGTGTTTGTGTGAGTGTGTGTGTGTGTATTTGTTTGTGTGAGGGTGTGTGTGTGGATTGTGTGATTGTGTGTGTGTGGTGTGTGTTATATTTTGTGATGTGCTTGTGTTGTTGTGTGTTCTTAGTTTGTGTGTGTGTGTGTGTGTGGTGTGTGTTTGTGGGCGTGTGTGTTTGTGGGTGTGTGTGTGGTTCAGCGCGTGTTTGTGGGTTTGTTATGTGTTAGTTTTTGCATGATGTGTGTGTTTACGTGGGTGTGTGGGTTCCGTGTGTGTGTTTTTTTGAGGTGTGTGTGTGAGTCTGTTTTTATGGTTTGTGTGTGTGTGTGTGTGTGTGTGTGGGAGGTTGTGTTGTGCATGATGTAGCGCGGCTGGGCGAGTACTTGTTGTCCACCAGTTGCCAACGGCTTGGGTCAAATTACTCAGACTTTTTTTCCGATAACTAAGTATGTGCTTTATTGCAAGCTGCCGTTACATTAGCTGATATAGTTACGTCTATTTGGATTATAATTGAAATTATAGTCCAGGCATGAGATTGTATTATTAAAGTAGTGCCATAAATTGAAATTTCGCTCCAGTGACCTCTGCCTCAAGGCTTACTGAAGTTAATATTAATTTTAAATCAATAAAAATAATTATACTCTCTTTCTTGGGCTTTGATTGTGGTGGACTTACATTTTGCTATTGCCAACACCACTCTCTGATTGGCTGTTAATGACGATATGCCTTACTTCCTTACATGGTCACAACGTTTCCGTTTTGTTAATATTTACATCTTCAGGACCATCAAATTTAAAACGTGGCTTCTCAAATTTGTGTCACCAGATCATTTTTCCCTTCACAACAACTGTCAACGTTTACCCTAATTTAGTGTAACGCCCTTTCCTTCACACATCTGCTTACTGTCTTTCAACTCAAAGCATTAAAGCTTAAAACAAACTACTGCAGTGTGGGTTACATCGAACAGTACTGAAAGGAGGCATTAATATGCTCTCTCTCCTTCCGTCTTGTTCACACGCAACTCTTTCACTAACAAATTATTACAGTTGTGTGTTTGGGTGTGTGTGTGAGTTTGTGTGTGTGTGTGTGTGGTGTGTGTGTGTGTGAGTGTGAGTGTGTGGGTGCGTGTGTTTGGGTGTGTTTGTGGTGTGTGTTAGTGTTTGTGTGAGTGTGTGTGTGGTGTGCGTGTTGGTCTATGTGTGGTTGTGTGTGTGTTTGGTTGTGTGTTTTTCGAGTGTATTTTTAGTGTGTGTGGTTTGTGTGTGATTGTATGTGTGTTGGTGCGCGTGTTTGTGTGGTGTGTGTTCTTGTTTCTGTGAGTTTGGGTGTGTTGTGCGTGTTGGTGTGTGTGTTGGTGTGTTTGTGTGGTGTGGTGTGTGTGTGAGTGCGTGTATGGTGTGTGTGTGTGCGTGGGTTTTTATTGTTTTTGTGTGTGTTTGTGTGTGGTGTGTGTTTTGTGTGTGTGTTTGTGTGTGTGTGGTTGTTTATGTGTTTATAGTATGTGTGTGACCGTGGTTGTGTTGTGCATGATATAACGCGGCTGGGCGAGGAGTGGTTGGCCAACAGTTGGCCAACGACTTGGGTCGAAATACCCAGGCTTTGTTTCCCAATGACTAATATTGCTGATTTATTGGGATCAGCTGTTATATTAGCAGATATAGTTACGACTATTTGGATTACAGTTCAAATTATAGTCGAGGCAAGCTATGATATTATTAAAGTTGTGCCTAAAAATGAAAAGTAACTCCAGTGACCTATGTAATTGAGCTTAATGAAGTAAATATTAATTTTACATCAATGCAATTGCTTTTATACAATTTCTTTTTACCTGGTCAGTGTGGATCTTCAATATTTTGACCGCCAACACCAATATTTGATTGGCTGTTAATTGCGATATGCCTATCTTCCTTATATTGACACAACATTTCCAATTGGTTAATATTTGCCTCTTTTTGATCATCAAATTTGAGACGGGTCTTCTCATGTATGTGTCACCAGATCACTTTATTCCCTTCACAACGTCTGTCAACTCTTACTCTAGTTTAGTGTAACGACCTTTCCTTCACACACCTGCTTATATTTTTTCAACTCTATGGATGAAAGCTTAAAACAAACTCCTGCAGTTTGGGTTACATCGAACAGTACTGAAAGGAGGCATTAATATGCTCTCTCTCCTTCCCTCTTCTTCCACGCAACTCTTGCACTCACAACTTATACAGGTGTGTGTGTGGGTGTGTGTGTGTGTGTTTGTGTGTGTGTGTGTGTGTGTGTGGGTATGTTTGTGGGTGTGTGTGTGTGTGTGTGTGTGGGTGTGTGTGTATTGTGTCTGTGTGCGTGTGATTTGTGGCACAGGACGCCCGGTTGTATGTTTCAGTGTCAATATCGATAAATATCCCACCAAAGACACTCCCTCACTTTGTGAGTTGGTTAGCTTCTTGTTTGTGCACAGTTCAAGAGGAAGTCACTTGTGGTGGCTTTTCTTTAGCCAATGAAACTGAGTGACGCAATTTAAATTAGCAAGTGTGGTGCCTTCGTTCCTTTGTTTAGTTATACGTGAGTTTGTGAAGTTACGTAGAATTTCGTAGAATTGCTGATTGTGTTCGGCCTGCAGCTGACAGAACCCTGGCCGTAGGTTACTGATGTCAGGTACGGTGTGTCATATTGCAGGTTTCAGTAAACTGGCAGTAGCATATAGCTGTCAGTTGCGGTGTGTCATGTTGAATCTGACAGCAACCTGGCAGTAGCTTAGAGCTGTCAAGTGCGGTGTGTCATGTTGTGGCTGACAGCAACCTGGCAGTAACTTAGAGCTGTCATTTGCAGTGTGTCATGTTGTGGCTGACAGCAACCAGGCAGTAAATTAGAGCTGTCAGTTGCTGTGTCATGTTGTGGCTGACAGCAATCTGGCAGTAGCTTAGAGCTGTCAGTTGCAGTGTGTCATGTTGTGGCTGACAGCAACCTGGCAGTAACTTAGAGCTGTCAGTTGCAGTGTGTCATGTTGTGGCTGACAGCAACCTGCCAGTAGCTTAGAGCTGTCAGTTGCAGTGTGTCATGTTGTGGCTGACAGCAACGTGGCAGTAGCTTAGAGCTGTCAGTTGCAGTGTGTCATGTTGTGGCTGACAGCAACCTGGCAGTAGCTTAGAGCTGTCAGGTGCGGTGTGTCATGTTGTGGCTGAGAGCAACCTGGCAGTAGCTTAGAGCTGTCAGGTGCGGTGTGTCATGTTGTGGCTGACAGCAACCTGGCAGTAGCTTAGAGCTGTCAGTTGCAGTGTGTCATGTTGTTTCTGACAGCAACCTGGCAGTAGCTTAGAGATGTCAGTTGCAGTGTGTCATGTTGTGGCTGACAGCAACCTGGCAGTAGCTTAGAGCTGTCAGTTGCAGTGTGTCATGTTGTGGCTGACAGCAACCTGGCAGTAGCTTAGATCTGTCAGTTGCAGTGTGTCATGTTGTGGCTGACAGCAACCTGGCAGTAGCTTAGAGCTGTCAGTTGCAGTGTGTCATGTTGTGGCTGACAGCATCCTGGCAGTAGCTCACAGCTGACAGTTGGGTTTTTTCAGAACCACGATATTACGGAATTTGGCCTCATTTATTTTTCTGGTCGTAAAGTGGGTAATGATCCTAATTTAAGGTATCCTAATTTGGGTGATCGTAATGAAGTGGCCACTAATTTGGTATAAATTATTGTTGTGGATCCTAATAAACTGGATGAAAACTTGGTGCTTATCATTGCTTTAGTTCATTTTGAAATGAACATGTTTCGATCCGCGACCGGAGAGAATTCCAGCAGCAGTGTTCAGGGCTGTAGCCGTGTTGTGAACATGAACCATCTTTTGGCAGTCGGCAAGAGTACCACTATGCGCATTCTTAATCTCAATATTAGAAAACAGTTAGTGGTCAGATTTATCTCCCGGCAGCTTTACCCCAGGCAAAATATCTTGCCCCACTCATGCCGGTCCGGGCGGATTGGACTAAGTTACAGTCACTGTCACTGGTGTAAATTGACACCAATATCCCTTCATAAGGCGCATAGCCTGGAAAAAATAACGATACAGCTGTTGTGGCCAAATAGAAATTCATAATATATATCAGTGTCTGTCAGTATGCCGCGACACGCTTGAACAGTGACGTCGACAAGAGGCCAAACAATTTCTTTGGAATTTCAAAGTTTTAGAGACATAAAATTAGAAAGTGTTTTTGAAACAACTTTAAATTAAAATTATCACTCCCAAATATTTGAGAAGAACTGTGAGAGATGCCAGTTGCACTGCAGGGCTCTTAGTTTAGCGTTCCGTCAATTAAAATATGTAGATAGGCGTGGTCACACATTATAGTTTCGTGGGGGTTGGAAAGCTATTTTCCAGGGAAAAACGATCGATGCGTGGAAGACTCTGGTCGCTGTATAGAGAACGGGCGAACATTCTTCACTGCACTGCCTTCAGTTTAGGTCTTGCCACCTGCGTCTTACGTTGTTGAAGGGCTGACAGCTTAGTGCAAATGGATGGTATCTAATTCTTTAACATTAGAGTCACTGGACCCAATGTGCCTATTTATAGCCCAGTGTTTCCTATATGCAGCACCACGTTTAACATTCAGCAGTACTACTTTCTGCCCACACCGTGTATTTTTGTGTTTTGTGTGGTCCTGGCAACACACGGCAATTATTTCCCTATACAGCATTAACTGGTTGGTTTCTGTAACCGACATGCAATGTGCTAAATGCGCGGTACGGACCGGGTCTTTAACTGTAATTTAGTTTAAACTTACCATTTAAAGCTTCGAAATGCCTCAGACGGTCACACGCCGACCATTCAACCTGTCCGTCGATATGTGACTTATAGACCGGACACCCTGCAAATGTGACAAATATTAGTGACAGTACTACAGCATTTGCATGTCAGTATCAGTCCACCAGTGCTTTACTCATTTTTTGTACCTGTTGCTTTTACCTGAACAAAACAATGGCCTAGGATGGAAATCTTCCAATAAACAATGCGCTTTTATTAGACCGGTTAGCTCAGTAGAACGAAGTAGTTTCAGTTTTGTTAGCCTTCGAGTTGCCAAGATGAATATCTATTACATTAAGAAACTAAAAAATGGACACCTATAGTCCATTTGTTTCTATAACTTGAAAACCCCCAAGTCAGACCAGTTTTTGCTTCATTCGTTTTATGCAGCAACTGGTTCTGCCTTCTCACGCTTTTTTCATGTCTTCCGCTGTCAGGTGACGTCATATCTCGCACTGAATGCAATAGTTACACAACTCAATAATTGCCATTAGCATTTATTACTACGATTGCCCTGAACAGTATAGCAATACCAGCGCACGGTTATTTGCAGCACAGCCCAATAGATGCCATTAATGTAGGATGCAATTTTTACATCCTTTAGGTAATTCGAATTGATAACTTCAAATCGATTACCCTAATACTGCCAACTTTCATATTATAGCCTGTTGCTTGACAGTGTATGTAATTAGGGAACTGACAACAATCGCTTGGTTTCTTTTGTTACAGCAGGTGTCTCTGTGTCGAATCCAGAACTGAATCTGACCCATCTGATGATGTCTGCTCTACCTCCGTTTGTACCGTCCGCTTCACAACGCGTGACCAACGAACAGTGTATCAAGGACAGCCAGTTGTATCTCCAGGAACTGCGTAATTTTGCGTTATGGGCACTTAAGATGTGAGTAATTTGTAATTGGCTACTACCAAATCCCTCTGGCTGCAAACAGCAGGAGCGTTACCTCCTTTTGTAATGTCTTTGGACTCTATGAGTTTAATAAATTGCCGATGGGGATTAGCGTGGGATATCAGGCACTCAGTAGAGTTGTGGATGAACTCTTTGCCGATCTGATAGAATGTTATGTCTTTAAATTCCTGGAAGATTTGTTAGTTTATTCTTCCTCACCCGGGGAGCAACTGACCCACGTGCGAGAATTCCTGATCTGACTTCAGAGTTCGGCCTTCACCCTGAACACTGTCAAAGTAGTTTTGGGGGCGTCAGAGATCAAGTATCTGTGTCACCTGATCTCTGCAATGTGGGTTAATATCTTCCCCGAGATGGTGACAGCCATACAAGATTATCCGCGCCCTTTCCAATTCAGATTGCTGAAGAGATTCATAGGAATGGTTGGTTTCTATGCCCGATTCATCCCCGCCTATGGTAGTGTCGCTGCTACGTTACATGAGTTGAGAAAAAACGGTGAGCTATTCTGTTGGAGGGAGACGCATCAGGCGGCGTTCGATTCTTTGAAGCTCGCCTTGTGCGAGGCACGTTTCCTCCAGATCCCGAAATATGACAAGGATTTCGTGCTTGTTACCGACGCTAGCGTCGTAGCCGTTTCGACGTTTCTCCATCAAGACGTGAATGGGGCATTAGGCCCGATCGCCTACCACAGGTGTGTTCTTACCCCTGCCGAGCGCAAGTATAGCACTTATGAAAAGGTGTGTTTGGCCCTTCTAATTGAATGCGAAACGTGCCGATCCTGCCTGCAGCACAAAGCGTTTCTCCTGCACTGTGATAACCTTGCCCTCTGCTGGTTGCTTGGGAAAGTTAAGGTCGTGGGACGCCTAGGTAGATGGACTTGGAGTCTCGCACAATTTAAATTCATGTTCCAACAATTCCGTCGCCACTACAATGTGGTAGTCAACGCGCTGTTGGAACTGTTTGACTATGTAAATAACACGCAAGTGTCGTGTGGTGTTCTGGTACACCCGTTACCCGTCGCATATTCTTCCTTGGCGGAACACCAGACTAAGGATGATTTTTGTGCGGATATCCAGAGGGTGTTTCAGGCTTGTTCCCCTTCGCTGAACACTTTCAGTTACATTTAGCCCTTTTCCGTTATGCCCTATGTAGGTTAAAGTTGTAGAAGTTTTGTCCCGCCTAGTTTGAGAGAGTTGCTTTTAAAGTATATCCAAGGCGCAGTGCTCTCTGGCCACATAGGCGCGTGGAAGACATATCACAACATCGTCTCCAATGTTTGGTTGCCGAAGATACGTTTGCAGCTTTCCAGTTATGTTCGTGGTTGTGACCTGTGTCAGCGAGACAACACTCACAAGACTCAATAGTTGGGTTCCATTCCCCAAGCCCTGTTACCGCGATTATTGACAGGTTATTAATTGATTTTGTGGGCCCCATAACCAGCAATATGCGCCGCAACATAGGCATTCTGGTGGCAGTAAATTCGTTCTATAAATTCGTGTCCTTCTCTCCGGTGCTTAAAATGACTTCAGCGGCGGTCTCAGATTATTTGGGAAGGAGTTATTTTCCCGCTTTTGGCGTGCCCAAATCTGTTGTGACAGACAATGCTAAGGCTTTATATTGTAAAGAATTCAAAGATCTATATTTAAGTGGGGTGTCGAACATCTCACCACCACGCCTTACTACCCCCAGTCTTCCCTCGCAGACAGAGTGAATAGGAACTTGAAGGCTGCACTGAAGGTTTTTCATCACGAGTCTCAGAATACGTGGGACGTGAATCCGCCTTGGCTAGTGCTTGCCTTTAATACTGCCGTGCATGGGACCACGCGTTACACGCGCGATGTCCAATTTTTGGGATGTGAGTTGAAGTGACTAATGGCTGTTCGGTGGGATTTGTTTTCCGGTAGTGAAGTGGATAATTGTCACAAAAAATCAGTTCTGGAACCGTGCCTGTGTTAACCTGCTGGCATCCCGTAAGGGAGTGGATCAGAAATTTAATGAAGGGCGGAAGCCACACCGCTATAGTGTGGGCGATCTGGTGCGATATCGACACTCAGGTTAAGTAGCTCCAAAGTGCAGAATATATCGGCGTATCTCCCATTAAGTTGGTCCATCCCTGTCACCATTGCTAAGATTGTGAGACCCAATGTCGTGTTGCTAGCCACCCCTGATACTGGTGTTATTGTCAGAAGAGCCCATGCAAGCCAGTTGAAGCCTTGCTACACCTAGTTCTGAATTTTGATTTAGGTGTATAATTTTATATACTTTTCAATTCTTCTCTTCTTGGTTTGTGAACCCTCACGCATACACCCTTCACGTGTGTCGACGCATATTGATATATATATATATTTATATATTTTCCCCCGCCTTTATCAGCGCTCCCCTTCGTAGAGGAAGTGCCGTGCTGTGCTGAACGAACTTCTGTGCACGGACGGCCTTCAATTCGGCGAATTGGACGTGCAGCGCCGTTCGGCAGCCGGCGGCTTATTCGAATTTGGTGACGGTACACGTGAGTGTGATGTTCCGGCCGGCGGCTGTGAAGCCTGAGAGGTGTTGTTCCTGTATGGCTTGTTTTGTCTGTGAGCAAGTGATTGGTCTCTCAAGAAAAACTGGGTTCGGAGCTGACCGGATGGAGTGCTAACGTGGGTGGCTACTGCAGGACTTTTGTGTAACTAGTGATATGGCTGTATTAGTATGCTGAGTTCACAACTATGTGGGGCAGGAAAGTTCCCTGGTGCCGGACCCGGAGGAGTGTTACAGACATGTCAACGTGGGTGACAGAAAGAGGGGGATGGTGAGCCATACCGTTTGGGTTTGGGTCAAGGCCGTCTCCAGGCGGAAGCCTGTTAGCTAGAACTTTCATCTCCAACCTTTGATTACCTAGCGGGAATTGGCTGCCGTGAGTGTGCTAAGTGGCTGAGGGGGTTTGTTGGCGAGCTTTGATCAAAGGTTGTGCTTGTGGTGATCCAGCTCTCGTGGAAGGAAGGCTGACTGGCGAGGAGCGATCTGCCTGTCCTGGCGTTCTACTAAATGAGTCGCGACGTTTTGGCATGTCTGCAGACTTCACGATTCGGTGCTGGTTCGTCACCTTTCCAAATTGAAATTTTGACTGTGGGGCTGGTCATGCCCGGAGTCGCGCCGGCTGACGGGGGTGCTTGGTAGATGTAATGGCTTCGTGCTATTTCTTATTTCCATGTCGCTGTATGACATATATAACGAAAATTGGTTCTAGAGTTATGTACTGGTCACACGAGTAACAATGTGTAAATAAGTATAGTAGAGTACAAGTTTGAATCACTGCCAGGTCCATTACTGTTCTGTAGGTAACCCCGTGACTTCTGTAGAGTGACACGCGTTGCCGCACGCTTTAAGCTACCGCTGCGGGGTCGAGATTTGCTGCAAGCTAGCCTGACTGGGCAGACTAGACTAATGAGGACCTGTTATGGAGCATGACTGAGTTACTCGAGAGCGAAATATATTCAGTGAGCGGTTTTGTTGGTTCTGTATACTTTCTTTATGTGTTACTCAGTTCATATCCATGCATTTTCTAAGTTTGTCTATGTTAAAGGGTCAGGCTGATACTGTTTGTTTGTCAGTGATTCTAGTCATGATTAATTTACATATTATGTCAAGTACATTCTGTACGTGAAATGGGAGCCCAGGGCTGCAGGACTTAATGATCTCTTGGTTTTCGTATCTTATGTATGTACTATCTAACTAGTGCTTATAATATATTGTTTAATTGCTATATAACGCAGATCTGGGCACATGCGTTTCATGTGATTCTGCTGCTTAATCTGTAACACAAGAAAAAATCACCGCGGATCAGAGTCGCCAAAAAGCCGTCGTGATAAAAAGAGTGTCGAGCACCAACAAAAACCGGGCTACATATTGAGGTTCAACACAGCACAAACACAATATACACAAATCACTACAACACATACAAACACAAAAAAACATATTACAGCACACAAAATCACAACAAACATAGCACAAAGAAACAAACACCACACAAAACAACACATAACTCAGCCAGAAATCTCACATACAAAACACAACACACCCACAAACAAACTAACAAAAAGAACACATACCACGCCACACAAAAAACACAAACATCACACACACGCACCCATACCGCACAAACCAAACACTCACACGGTCTCTAACCAGACAAACCAAACCACACACGCACACGAAGCCCAGACACATATATTTCATCCACTCACAATAAAACACACATACCACATATACACCTTACACACACACTCACTCAACACACAACACAAACACATACACCACACACACCACAAATACTACAACACACACAACACCCAAACCACAAAAAGACAAATCACAAACACACAAACAAAACACACATTCACAACACACACACACAAACACCACTAACACGCACACAAAAACATACCACAACACACACACACTTATCACATACACTTCCCGCACACACGAAAAAAAAAACATACAAAAAAACACACCAAACACACAAACACACAAACACAAAATACATACACAAAACACACACCACACACACACACACACAAATAAACCCAAACGTACATACACACATTACACACAAACCAACAAACCACACACACACCAAAGCAAGGCACGCAACAGACACACCCAAAACAAACACACACACAACACACCCAAACACACATCGCAAACACACAAGAACACACACACCACAAACACAAACACACCACATAAACACACTCATCCACACACACCACAAAACACACACACAACACAAGAAACCCACACACCACACACAACAACTTAAACTTATCACACATAAAAAACACACTACTCATAAACACACACACCACTGCACATATAACGCACTGTCACCACATACACACCACACACACACTACACTTAATCACACCATGAACATACACACACACAAATACCACAACGACACTCACATCACACACTTACAAAACACACACACTACGCACAAAAACACACTCAAATCACACACAATCAGAAACACACATATAAGACAATCCCTCATTAAAATCACACACAACCTACACACAAATACAAAACAAACACACCCTGTACAAGAAACCACACACATCATACAAAAACCAAACACACACACACACATAAACACTCACAACACACACCACACATATACCAAACACACACACTCACAAACACACCACACCGCTCATATTCACACAAAACAAACAAACAAACCAAATATACACACAAACAAACCGCACACACACCACACACAAACGTAAAAAAATAACCTCACACACACCTCATGCATACGCGAAAAAACACAAACACAACACAACACAAACGAAACAACAAGAAAACACACAATCACACACGACACCAAAAAACACACAAGCACACACCACACCCACAAACACCACAAATATCACACACACCACACACATCACACACACCAGAAACACACCACACAAATATCACAGACACCAAAAAACACACACAACTCACATATAACACACTCACCACACATAAAAACACAACTTACACACACATGACACACACACCACACACACACAGCACAGACACAGATCACACACACACCATACACACACATCACACGCTCACCAAACACACAAAACACAAACATTACACACACGCCACACACACACAACACGCACAACACAAACCAAAACGTCACACACTCATCACAAACAAACACACCACACACAAAAAATACACACGCCACAAACACACAGCACATATTCATCACAAACACTCACGTCACAAACACATCACAAACAACACACACACATCGCACACACACCACACACAAGCCACACACACATCACACACACAACACACACCCCCCTAACATATACCACACACACCACAAACACCCCACACATATCACACACACCACAAACACCACTCACACTTATCAACACACACACCAAAAACAGACACCACACACACAACTGGCACAAACCAAACACATATCACACACACAAAACACACACACCACACACATTACACACACACCACACACATATCACACACACTACACACACAACAGATACATTACATTAATACTCCACAAACACACACCACACACTCACCACACACACACATATCACGCAAACCACACACAATTCACACACTCACCAACACATCAAACATACACCACACACATACCACACACAGTTCACACACACAACACACCACCACGCACACACATCACACACACCAAACGCATATCACACACACATCACACACACCACAGACAAATCACACACACACCACACACATCACACAAACACCACACACATACACACACCACACACACACAACACACACCTCAAACACACAAACAAACACTCATCTCAAATACAACACACACACCATACACACATCACACACACCACACACACCACAAACACACATACCACACACTAATCTAACCCACACACACACACACCAAACACACACCGCACACACACCACACATCACACACACACACAACACAAAAACACAAACACACCTCACATAACACTAACACACATATCACACAAACACCTCACAACACAAACTCACACATCACACACTTGTCACAAACACACACAACACAAACACAACACACTTCACACTCACACACACAAAACACAAACACACACACAAACCACACACACCATAAAAATCACACATCACACACTCATCACAAACATACCACACACTCCACAAACACACACATTACGCACTCATGACACACACACACACCACACACACACACCATACGCACACATGACACACACCACTCACACTACAATCACACATCTCACATTCATCACACTCACAAACACACACACCACATATATGAAAAACACAGAAACCAACAACACACACACACACCATACACACAAATAACACACTCATCACAAACACACACCACACACACATCACACACAAACAAACACCACCAAAACAACACGCACACCACAAAAACGCACATCACACACTCATCACAAAAAAAAACGCGCACACATCACACGCAAACACACACAACATAAACACACACCACAGAATCACCACGCACACAAACAAACGCACATCACACACTCATCACAAACACAAACACCACACACACAAAAAACACACACATAACACACTCAACACCCACACAAACACACACACACACACGTACTCCACACACACACATCACACACTCATTACACACACTCCACACACACACCCCACAAACACACAACACAAACTCACACTCACCACACTCACACATCACACACAAACCACACATAATTCACACACTTACCAATCACACATCACACACACACCACACACATACCACACACACTTCACACACACAACACAACAACAAGCACACACAACACACATCACACACCACACACACATCACACACACACCACACACATACACACACCACAAAAAACAACACACACCTCAAACACACACACACCACACAATAATCAAAAACACAACACACACACCATACACACACATCACACTCACCACACACACCACAAACACACACATCACACACATATCACACACACACCACAAACACACCGAACACACATCACACGTCACACACACACAACACAAACACACACACACACACCTCACATAACACAAACACACATATCACACAAACACCACACACCACACACTCACACATCACACACTTGTCACAATCACACACACCACACACACCTCACACATCACACTCACACTTGTCACAAACACACACACCACACTCTACACAAACACACATATCACACACACATTACACACATACACACACTCCACAAACACACACATCACGTAGTCATTACACACACACACCACACGCACACCATACGCACACATCACACACACACCACACACACCACAAATACATATCACACACTCATCACACTCACACACACACACCACACACATCACACACACAAACCGAACACAAACACACACACCACACACACTACCACCATCTCAAACACACACCACAGAAACACCACGCAAACCACAAAAACACACATTACACACTCGTCACAAAAACATACACCACACACACATTACACATAAACAAACACAACTTAAAACCACACACCACAGAATCACCACGCACACTACAAAAACGCGTATCACACACTCATCACAAACACAAACACCACACAGACACACACATCACACACTCTCCACACACACACACACACCACACACACCACAAACACACACATCACACACTCCCCCCACACACACACACCACACCACAAACACACACATCACACACTCATCACCCACACACACACACACACACGCACCACACACACCACACACACACGCACACATCACACACTCATCACTCACACTAACACACACCACACACACACACACACACTACAAACACTCCACACACACAACCACAAGCATCACACACACACAACCACACACCACACCCACATAAACACACACAAAATTACACTTAAACTACTACAAACAAGAAAAAACTTTCAAAACTCGTACAGCAAATTAAAACTAAAATCCTAAGTTCGGAACAACGCAAGTGGAGGTTAGAATTCAGATGGATGAAGGCACATTCGAGAAATCCAGGAAACGAAATGTGGAATCAACGGGCGAAAGACCTCCAAGTAGTGTTACATAAAAATATCAAAGCGTGTAGTGATGTGTGAACAAAAAGAACAAAGTTTTAATTGGTGGCAAAGAGAATGGACGGAAACAACAAAAGGCGCAAAATAATATAATTCTTTCCCCAAAAAAAGAGAGTCTATAATTGAGACTAAACTTAACACCAAATTTACACCCATAGTAAGAGGGCATGGTAATATAAAAGCTTACTTATATAAATACAAAATAATCGACGAAACAACGTGTCCTTGCAGAAAAGACCTGCAAATTTTTCCACATATTTTATTTGACTGTTCTCTCCTAGAGAAGGAATGGGAAAAAATATAAGCAGTAGTGAACAGGACAGGAAAATCGCCTGAGATCTGTAATAAATTAGGAGTACAGTAACATAAAAATTTCAAAGTATACACAGACAATATAAGCTTGAACGAAGAACAGAAGAACAATAGTCAGTAGATTTTCTAAAATGTATATAGCAAGATAGATCATAGTATGTAAAATTGAGAACATTTCATGTAGTATTACTCATCAATAATGAAGCATGCTGGTAAGTATATGTATTAAAAAAACACATGCCACACACACACCACACATACACCACACACCACACACACATAACTTACACACAAACCACAGTTCACACACGTACCACACACCCACGTAAACACCACACACACAACACGCACACACAAATAGACACAATACACACACGCACTAGACACACAATTACCCACTCACACATACACACACACCAAAAACACATACGACACACACACACAAAACACACTACACACACACAACACACCACACACACACACACACGTAAAAACCACACACCCACACACACACACAGAGCAAACACACATGCACGCACACACAACACGCACAAAGACAAACACACACACGCACTACACACACACTTACCCACTCACACATACACACGCACCACAAACACATACCACACACACTCACAAAACCCACCACACACACACACACACAGAGCAAACACACATGCACGCACACACCACACACACAAAGACACAAAACACACACGCACTACACACGCACTTACCCACTCACACATACACACACCACAAACACATACCACACACACACACACACACACAAAACCCACCA
>Ga0123352_10007683_pt1 | contig 16674 bp, 11 predicted proteins | sample TergutLab28metaG_FD_89700 | JGI IMG/M metagenome (GOLD analysis project Ga0123352, IMG submission 89700) | Labiotermes labralis P1 segment gut microbial communities from Petit-Saut dam, French Guiana - Lab288 P1 | ecosystem: Host-associated > Arthropoda: Insects > Digestive system > Gut ... | reverse complement strand
TTTTTTGTGGTTCATTTGTTTTCTGCTTTTGTGCTGTCAAAGGATTCTTTTTTTGTTTCAACAACTTTATTTTTTTTTTTCAACCGGCCCCCTGCTTCCCCCCCCCCCCCACTTCTTTTTTCTTCTGAAGATGTTACTATCTTGTAGAATGTTATGCCCTGTTGTCTGATATATTGTTACCAAATTCTGGAGGAACCTGCTTCCTCTGTCTTAAAGGTGGAAGTATGAAGTCATAGAAGAAAAATTACTGTGATATTACAGAGGTGCTGAAGCAAGGCCATGACGGCTTGCAAGATACAGTAAGGCAGCTGGAGTGTGACCAGAAGGAGACACTGCTTAAGTGTGCCACGGTGTGGAACTGCAATAGCAAGAACTGTCATCCAGCGCAAGTGAGTTGCAGCATGCTGAGCAAAACAGAGCAGATGTTTTACAATTGTGTTACAATTTTCACATTATACAAAACCTTCCTGCACAGGACACATCAATACTTGCACAAGGCCTTGATCCTTCTGGGTTGACAAAATTGACATTAGATGTTTTTATACATATAACAGCATTTTAAACAATGACTTGTGTATTTATCAAGAATGTTTTAGCATTGTCTTAGCCATAGTGTACACATTATTGTAAATACATCCGCTATTTTATATATTTTAACATTGTACACGTGAGATATGTGTGTTTGTATTATGTATTCCTTTATAATTACATCTCCCTGAGGATGGTGATTTATCACAGAACCAGGTTTATATGTACCTTATAATTTTATTGTGTGCATTTTTTTATGTTTGTAAATAATTACAAGCACAGTGCAGGGAATGGATAATATTAAATAAATTTTTGCCATGGTTTTTGGTAACGTACAGTTTTTTTAGTTGTTAATGGCTGATTGCTTGTCAAATTGTTCATTGATGCATGGCAGGAGAAGGAATGATAGAAATTGGTTTAAATAAAACCAGGGAAAAGAAAGGAAATAAATGACAGATAATCTAATGTACAGAAATTAAAACAAATGTGTGTCTGTATGCATTTACTTGAGAGTGTAAAATGAGGTTAGGTGTGTGATTAATGTTTTTGTTTCAAGACACTGTCTAATCAAATGGTCCTGTCAATTACTTAGTACTTACATATATTAAAATTGCAGTTTAACGGAGTATTAAAATCTTTCTTTTCTCATTTACTCTCATCCTGTGTGTATGTCATTGTTAGGGATCTAAATGTTGTTGCCAAAGTTGTTGCATTGTGAAAGGGTTATAAAATGAAATAAATATCCAGAGTACATATTTAGTAATTTGTATAAACAGTATCTTTGGTATATTAATGTCTAAAGGAATCTGATGCCCCAGTTGATGCAAAGGGACATTTCATTCCTAACAAATGTTGACTCATACACCAAGAACAGACATAGAACACTCCTGGCATTGTGACAGGGTTTCATGGCAGCTAAATTCCATACATGTGTTAACTTCCAGACATGTATGTAGACATGTGTATCAAGTGCTGACAGGTTGTGACACAGTAAAATCCCATCAGGTGTATATAACATTTCTTAATTAACAAACTCTTTCAGTGTGAAAGTGATAACATTTCTTAACCTGCTAGTACAGACTCTTACAGTAATATTGCTTCAGTGTCCATGTATATTATCCTGGATTGTGTGTTGTAGCTGTGTGAATTTTTAAATGTGATCATAGAACACTGATGTGTTTGAAATATCTTAGCCAGAGTTTGAAGTGGACATTTGTTTTCAGAAAGAAACTATTTACTTTTGCAGCTAGTGATTTCTGTCCTGTTGGATGATTTATCAAGTGGGACCCTCAAGATTCAAGGATTTTCCAGGACATTAGAAGGAACTTTACCCTATACAGAACGCCACTTCAAGAGATTAACGAAACTGTTGCAGGACCTGCATCTCCTGCAGTACACTGCAGCATGCATGCAACCTCAATTCCAAGGTGGAGGTGGTCTGTTAAAATAGTGGTGAGTAATCTGTATTCTGTTCCTGTGTTGTATATAGTGGGTGGCCTGACAGGTGGGCCATCAGAAAGATTTCTCAGAGTGGAAGTGTTGAATGGAAAGTTTAGGTTGGAAAACATAATGAGAAAGCTTTTAAAGCTGTCTTATGAAGTAGATAAAATTTATTCTGTTAAAGAGGAGTTGTGTTTGATAGTCATGTAAGAGTATATTGAGGTTTGGCATATATCTTTACAATGCCAGTGATGTGTCTTTACCATGACCATTCTGCCATTTTTACATTTCACACATGACCTTTACACTGTCTAAAACAGGCAGGTAGGTGTCATAATGGTTGTTTGCAGAGTGGGCACTGGGCAAACTGAATGATGCACTTGCGAAGGCACTGCCCATGGAAGATGTGTGAGCAAGGAGTGATTCGGACAGCAAAGAGACGCATGTCATCAAGACAGACAGGGCAGGTTGAGTCTCCTCGTTCTGCCATCTGCTGCAGTGTGGCCAGCGGGAAGAGTGAAATTACAGCTCTCTGTGTTGCAAGAGGACGCCAGTATCGATCCAGTACTTGTTGCCCACACACATAGACATTGGCATACCTTTTGACACATGAATCCAAATTAATGGTTTGCTTGTTATGTTCTAAAAGTGTGTTTTGACTTTATGTACATTTTAAATGCTGTAATTAATGTTGAGGTTAGGGATGACTACTGCCAAAATTAGTCATAGAAAAGCACCAAAAATAGCTTATGGTATGGCATTGTACACAGTCAACACAAAGAAGCTTTATGATTTTCAAACTTGTAATCTGTAGTCACATATACTGCTGTACTGTTTGTAGAAAAAGTGAAGTCCCAGTTCATGCCATGAAGGCATATAGTCAGGGGTGTGTGTGTGTGTGTGTGTGTGGAGGTACAGGCATAGTGGTTAACTTCCCCCTCTGGCTGCCTCCAGTGCTCAGTGATGAGGAGGCTGAGTACGTCCCAGAGCTGGTCTGGATGTTTTGAAGAAGAGAAAAGTATCTTATGTTGGGAATTGAACCATGGACCATCCAGTGTGTAGCCTAGTTGCTATACCAGCTGTGCTAACCTGGCATCTGCTACAATATAGGAATGACACTAAATATTAGTGACTACAAGATCATTTTATATGGCTGACCTGTGATCTGACATGTCGTAGGATATTCATTATTCTCCCACACACGTAATATGTGAGCTATAACTTTCTATGGCTTCTTTAATGTTGTTTGGTTTGTTCACGTTTCTTTGTTAGGGTCCTGGGTTGCTGTTTTGTTTGGCATGTTTCTATAACAAGAACTTGGCTAATGCCAAGTTACATGAAGAGCAAGGCCAGGAATTTTTGTCCATCTCAATTCACTTTCTTAGGAACTCATTATTTCGAATGTATTTTGTTTTGGAAAGCATTGCACATGGATTTATATGCCCTGACATAATCTGTGATTTTCTGATATCTCAAAGGAAAGGTCGCATTACACAGGGAAATTAGTTTTTCAGCATGTGGTTGGTGTGTTGCTAATTCACTCTGGAATGTATTTCATTATAGCAAATATATGGTCTGATAATGTATCAAAAGTAGAAAATCCACTTTGTAATTACTTTGCATTAAAGTATGTTTATAAGGATGAGATTAGTTTAGAAAATAAAGGTACAAGAGTGGCATAAATGTACATTAGTGGTGCAGATACAGAGTGCATCTTCAATCATTTTCTCAAGTACAGGGAAATACAAGCCTATGTAATGGAAGTTATGTCTCATATGGAGGTGTACATGTAACTTACCCAACAATGATACACAGTGTCCAGTAATTTAACTGCCATATTGTAGCCAGTATGAGTATAGCTGACAGGACAACTGTGCTGCCATATATGACAAGAGGAACCCAGAATTCTTCCAATCCTTCAAGCACCTGGAGCTCTAAACTCCTTACTGCTGAGACAATATGTGTCTCTTCCCCAGCTGCTCCTGTAAGTGTAGCAATTACTTGCACATTGTTTTGAAGGAAGTGTTTCATACTTTTATGTAACAAAAAGGTGTTCCTAAGATATTTCAGATATCTTGTAAGGAGAGATAGACAGGCCATGGCATAACTAAGGCAGTTATGTGCCACACTGTAACTGAAGGCCTGGGTTCAGTCCTTGTGGGATTTGTAATGGATAGAGTGGCATTAGGACTGGTTTTAATCTGAGTGCTTCAGTTTTCCCTTGTCATCCCTCTCAGTGTCATTCCACCAGTACCGTGTACTCATTAAATCTTGTGTTACACATGTCGTGTAATCTTTGCTATTGACAATATTGATAAGTAACGCATCTAAGAAAAGAAGTGGGCCTATGGTATAATGGTTTGTCTACATTCCACATCCATCTTCTCAGAATGAGAAATTTTTCCGACAGTCATGCTGATTGTTAGATAATGTGGAAAAATGTTGTAGATCCTGACAAGCCACAGACAATATAATACAATACATGCATTTTGCATGCTGGGTAAATAAGGCAAATATGTAATAAATAATTATTGTATTACCACAGCATAAATGTTTATGTGAACGTACCTGAATTGTTAGTACTTTGCCTGTCTTATTAATATTTCTCTACCGTCAATAGTACCATTATGCTGTGAGTTGGAAGGCTGTATGGTAGTGAGGCTTAGAAAAATATTCAAGGGGATTATAATGGGATGATTATGTAGTATAGATGGCAGAAACAAGCATTTGTAAACTGCTTATGCAGACAGAAACTTGGTGATGTGAGGTGGGATCATATTAAAAGAGGGGAAACAAGTTGCAACAATTTGAACTGGGCCAAGAATGGAACTAAGGTATCCTTTCTAGTAACATTGTTGAGTACTGGATTGGGTAAGCAGAGTTATGGCTTCCGGTTTCTGTGGGAAAGAAGATTTCAGGCATAATGTTGCGCTGATGCAAGGGACCTATGGTACAAGAATTAAGCGGGAAATTCAGCACGTTATGTACTGAAGTAACTTCATAATTTGCACCTGTAACCAAGAATTATTACAAATATTAAAGTCTGAGGTTGACTAAACATTCAAGCACTAAGAAATAGATGCAACACTGAGCAAGAAGCACTGACTTTTCATATAATAGATTCAGTAAAAGAAGTGTATTAAACTGGTTTGTTGTAGATACCAGTGGCAGGATTTTGTTTTGAGGGTGATGAACATGCAGATTATATGAGAATGGAGATTTCTGTGACCAGCTGAATATGAAATGCATTAATTTGCTATAAATGAAGAGTAAAGCTGTCTGTATGCATGCCATGAAAGCGTAATGGAGGATTTGACATGTAGCTCCATGCATTCTTAAACTGAACACTGGATGGAGGTCAATGGTAAGCTTCATACCGTGGCTACTTAACCCCAGTGGTAAGAGCACCTGGTACATATTGAATAACTGGTTGGGTTGGTCACAGAGCCAGTCTGGAGGATCTGAGTAGTGAAAAATCTGTTACGTCTGCCAAGAATTGAACTGCAATTCCTCATTCTTTTAATCGGTAGCCTAGTCACTATACTCAGTATGCTGTCACAGCTCCAGTAATTTGTTGTAAGATAAAGTTAGCTGCAAAGTATCTTTATTGTCAGTCCACTGAAGTGCCAAGTCAGAGGTGAAGCGTGGTGTTTTGCATGCCTTAGGGTGGCAGAGAGAGAGAGATTACAGAACACTAGTGAAGTGGGTGATGGTAAAAGTGAAGTACCCTGAGAAAACCCTTTTTTGCATAATCTTTATTGTCACATGTCTCACTAGGACTACCTAGGCATTAACTGTAAATGCTGAATATTAAGAAAATGGAAATACGTACCTTTGTACTGAGAGAGAATGAAGTATAGAAGTGTGAGTGCAACGTAACCATATGATGGTTCAAGGTGGTTGAACTGGAGGGTGAATGTTAGCAGAACCATGCTCATGGCCATACCCTTACCAAGTCTAACAATGATGAATGCTGTAGTGAGTTTGATGAAGTCTGCTGCCGAATTTTCGTTGAGTAACTGTGTCCAGTGACGAGTCTGCAAACAAAAAAATATAGTAGTACCTTTAACTTTTTGAGACAAAATTTTTAAGAAACTGAATGTCATACTGTTGTATTTTACACATGAAGTTATTGTTCACATTCACTTTAAGTTAAAAGAAGAAATATCCTTTGCTGTGCGTTTATGTGTCCTCAGATGTTAAAAAAGGTAAGCTGGGCTGATTAATGCATTGAAATTTCTGTCAGTATGGAGTGTTTCATGATCAAGCCTTTGCATTCCTGCACTCCCATTAACTACCATTATATTGCTACTTTTCCTTTTTTTATATTTTAGTGTTTGTTCTTTTATTTAGTCCTTGATGTTTCTGATGGCTGTTTGGCATCTTATTTTTATATTTTCAAAGGATATCTGTTCCTTCATAACACATCTTCAAAACCTTTGTCCTTAAATGTCTTGGATATATGGATGGAATAATAACCAATTATAGCTTACTCTGTGGAGCTGATCACTGACAAGGAAATCCTCCAACTGTCATGCAAATTGAAAGTTTGTTACCATGTTCACAGGAATCCACACCTGGACACTAATCTGAGCCCTGTGAACCACGGACATAAAATGGCTTCAAAATGTGTAACTGGCAGCGTTTTAGTGTGTTTCTACCTTTGAAGCTTGTACCATTCATATCCAGGTTTCAGGCTTCCTGATTTTTTTCTCTCTTGCAAAAGAAAAATGCACATATATAGTCCTTTCTGTTTTATATGAGCTCACATGCAATGAACGCTGCAGGTATGCAAGTACAGTGTAGAACAGCAGACAGTACAGGCATGCAAGGCGCTGATCTGGACACATTATCTTTTCTGCCAGAAGGAAGAACAGCACCTAGAAGGGAAATGAAAAAGTTGTATGTCTGTTGCCCTTGTAGAGGAAAATGTTCCCCAAAACATTTGATTACATAGTGACGTAGAATATGTTCTGTGAATAGGTAAAGTTTTTTCTGTCCATGCTGTGAAGGCATACAGGGGAGTAGAGGTATAGCTCCACTCACTCGTAACCTCAGCACTAGATGGAGGTGAATTGGTAAGACAAATCTCCGGCCATTTTACCTCCAGGCAAGAAACTTGAAACACATTGAGTACGAGGATGGGTGGGCCCCAGAACTGGTCTGGAGTTTTTAGAGAAGCGAAACACGTCCATACCTGGATTTGTATCCCATACTAACCAGCCCATAGCCTAGCTACTGGACTGACTACACTACTCTGGCTTCTTGGAGTTTACCAGTTTTCTGTATCCTCTCATTAACTATATTTTGTACTGTATATTTTACATGAAACAGTTTTTGTCAGAAGAGGATCTGTGGCAACTCTGTAGATTAATAAAAGTGCCCCCCTTCTACCCGTTAACTTTTCTATTGTGGTGCTCTGTGTATGATCACTAAATCTTATTTTGTTATACATGATAGTACAGCTGTGTATGTAAAGTAATATATCATTTGCTTGTCAAGAGCAGTAAAATAAGGCTCTTTCTTCAGACAAAATGATCTAATAAAGCATTGTGATAAAGGGAAGCATGTTAGTGAATTTAAATTGCCATGAAAAGGGGCTGTAACTGCCACTGGTGTTTCATAAAGGGAATGGCATGCAAGATTGAAGACGAAAGCAGAATGACAGTGGGTTCTGGAGAGAAAACCATCCTTTCTGAAAATTTCACTTGATAAATTTAATTGCACTGTGTTCGTACACAGGAATGATGTTGTTTGGGCAGTCAGATATTTTCACCTGTTGCAGTGTGACAATCTGATCATCACAAACCAGTCACATATTTACATGACATTCAATTTTACAGCGAATGCTGTCAGCATGGAGATGATTTTGGTGAATGGAGCAGACTCCTGGCTGAAGGTTGGTTATTGTCCATGGTTATACTAAGAATCAGTTTATTGCTAGAGCTCTGTTAATGTTGAAGATAAAATTAGAGAACAGAAATTATCATAATGCGATGAATTTTGAAAAATTTTAGAGATGGGCTGAAACAACCTCATTATTAGCTGCTGATGTAACTTGATAAATGCTTCAGTAGAACTTGAGCCATCAAGACAGGTAAAATTTGTTAACATCAACGAACTTGATTAATGAACGCTTCAGAAGTTTGTCATCACACTTTGGCTCCACCATATCACCATGATTTAAATCCTGTTGGGACAAATTGTCAGCGAGAGAGCAAAAACTGTCATTGGAAGCTGTAGAGTGTGTAGGTGTAGAATGGTAATATGCTTATGATTGTGCACAGATCAGAACAGCAGTACTGGATGTGAGTTTATTTTGCTTGGAGGGAAGGATAGTGACAAAACAGCAGTGTATAAGTGTTAACACAGTACCTCCTGTTGTGTTTCAGCAACTCAACATATTAAAGGTGATGCAGTAAACACAAATATTGTTTATTATAAAAACAATATTTGTTTTTATAATCACTACATGTCTCAAGCGTGAAGGGTCATAATCAGGCGAGAGAATATACAAATGTCAAACAGTCATTAAAACACAATTCTTATTGTATGAAATCCTGGATTATATATAATATAAAAACATCTTGCCCATAGGTTTTTTTTTCTTTTTTTTTTTGCAAAAATCAGTAATGTTTCAGTTGTGTCCATTCTTTTACTACTTGGGGAAAAGGTAAAGGTAGAGTTCTCCCCTCTGTGCCATGAAGGTACAGAGGGGAAGTAGTGGTGTAGCTCAACACTATAAAAATGCCACACCCTGGCCACTTTTCCCCTGGGAATGATCTGATACCCCACTGCTGGTCTGGATGGGTTTGAAAAATCTTGCGCTCACCAGTATCGATTCCAGGAATGTCCAGCCTGTAATGAGTCACTATACAATTATTAATACATCTACTGTAGGATATTACAAAAGCAGTAGTCTCTTTCCACATCATTTAAATGTGACAAAATTATCGTATTTACCTATGTTGTATAGTTAACATATGAAGCAGGATTCATTGACTATGAATATATATATATTTTCGTATTCTGTTATTTTTGTTACAATGACAATATCCAAAATGACGTTCTTGAATAGAATTGGGTCCAAGTGTATTTTTATCTGCTTTATGTGTTAATAAATTTTTATGGAAGCAATCTCTTTCACATGAAAAGAATTATAAATGTTTTTACCACCATACTTTCATATGTGTATATTTTCTCACCTCATGATGACTCTTTGGGGTTGAAAGCGTGTGGAAGCTGTCACATATTGCTTAAAGAGTATATTTAGTTTGGATAATGTTGCAGGAGTTAACTCTGTTCTTGTCTCAGGATGATTGCTCATCATATTGACAGATATTTTTGCTTTTGATATTAGGCTTGGTAGTTGGTGTAACACCTGGAACATTGATAAGTCCTTATCAAGAGATCATGCCTAGGGTAAGTAATATTCTGCGAGGCATGACCCCTGGATCAGGATTTGCCACTGACCTGGACCCATGTTTAATACTCACTATCAAGTCATTGCCCATTTTATATACCTGGTTTGTGGTGGTGTGGATGCTGCCTAGATGCATGTACAAGCTGTGCAAGCACAGCATTAAGGCCCATGCCTGTCCAGCACCAGAGCGCAAAATTTTTGTGTTCCACATGACGACAGCCACATTCCTGCACCAAAACAGCAGTTATATATCTTGTGTATTGTGGCTTAAATTAAATATATTAAAAGTAATAAAAAGAAGAGTTTCATGGCCTTAACCATACCACACTGTATTTGTTACAGTTAAACTTCCATGGACCTCCATCTTTTCACACACTGTATTTCCTGGACAGTTTGTCTGCCAAGAAAATAGTGAAGTAAAAATTTTCTAACTTTTTTGTAAGGGATCAGGAACAGGATACTAGGTTTTCCTCAAATGACATGTCATATAGCAGCAATATAAATACATAACGCTTTGTGAGGTGAGCTGGGAGAGGAGGAAGTAAAATGTTTGCCAATTACGCTCAACAGAGGGAATCCAGTTCCACAATACAGAAAAAACATTTATTTTAGTGAGAAGTCACAAAAATTGATGTGCATCGATTAGAGCCCAGAACTTACAGTAATGTGGATAGCTGTTGCAGAGATGCCATGGAGATAAACAGTTAAGAACAAAAATGTTTCTTGTGGTAAAAAGTGACTAAACTAATTTGAGAGCCAGCGAGAGTTCAATGAGTTGGGGTTGGCATTGCAACAAAATTTATCCTGGACTAAATATTCAGGCATGAAAATTTTTGATAATATCCTGCAGCTGTATCTGTTAAGTAACTTCTACATAGACCAACATTTATGACATCAACACAAAAAAATAAAGAAGGAGCAGCATTACTGACCCTATGCTCAACATGTAGAATGATTAAAACAACTTTGTTTCTATTTTTTCAGTTTCTAAAATGGGGGTATATTGTTGATTTAGAGTATGTGGAATTGAAGTCTGTACACATAGTGTGAACGTGCATAGTGTGTGCTGGCAAGAAGCGGCCAAGCTTGGGAATGTGACTTTGAATCACAAATGTTTTGTCACTGTGTGTCATTCATGATGACTGTGGAGTAGCAGATATTCAGATTTAAATATTAGCATGAGTAGTGTAAATGGTAGAAATATCTTGTCATATATTTGTAGTTAAATAAGCAGTAAACGTTGAAACTATAGGCTTTCAGCTTTGATACATTTTCCAGCTTGCTTTATGTATAATTATTCCATTTGATGCAATGGAGTATATAAACTGTGCAGTTGCAAAGTGTTATGCATTGTAGCTTAGAAATATACAAATGTCATTATTTAACTTTCTGCTTGTCAGTTGTACTAATTTTAACTCCATGGAACAGTTTTTACTGAGAAGATAACCCACCCACAGCTAGTCAAGAAATTCCCTGCATTTTATGGAACTGAAGTTATGTGACCGCACTCACAACAGCCTGCTAGATGCCTGATACATTGTGAAATATTTTGTAACATGGTAAGTTCTTATGGTGATGAGTAATTAGCACCTTGCCCAACCCCTAAGCTGGTGGAACTTCCTTTGTCGACTGTCTGCGACTTTATTGAATGTAATCGCAACTACCTTCCATATTGAAGGCCGTTCCTCCATCTGCAACCTGCGTACACGCCATGCTGTTGTGACAGGGACCCACTGATCTTGGGCTGTACTCATTTTAGGATCTGTAATGCTCAAATTATATTATGTGCAGCGTGCTTCGTCTGAGTGGGCAGGATGATAGGTTACCTTTGTGGTGGTACAAGGGGTATGTGTCACTGCTTGAAGACGCACCTCATTCTAGCAAACAGTGAGCCAGCAGAGTAGAAGCCTGTTGCCATTGGTACCACAACTGCCACATAGACGACAGCAAGCAAGAGAAGGGTGATCATGCTGTATAGGCGTGCTGCCAACGGAATGAGGAACAGAAGTGCTAACAGGCACCCTGCAAAACAAGGGAAGTTAAAATTACGACTGATACTTGTAACCCTTCTTGTGTGATGCATGTATTTGATGCTAGAACATGTCAGTGAAGGAAATGTCCTACCATGTCTGGATAGCTGAAGAAGTACATGCAGCTCTTCAGCAATATGAATTATATGTCACTTTGAAAACGTGCTTATAGAGAAGGGTGTCTTTCAAAGAAAATAAAACAACTAATTCAAGGAAAGTGTTGGGAAATGGAAGAGAGCAGGTGTATAATTCACTGTTTGCATTTGTAGATAATATGTGGACTCAAAAGGACCGTATACTCGTACATAAATTTTAAATAATCCATGACTGTGCTTATACATATTTACAGCTTGAATTTGTCTAAAGAAATATTTCATTACTCATTTAAATGCCAGGAAAACGGTTTCTTTATATAGGCAATTGACTGAAGATGTCAAACGCATCCAATCTTAACTCATACCCATATGATTGTGGAGATTTGTGTTATTGCTAGAGTATTATTACACGGCAGAGGCAATGTATATGTAAATGTAACATATTCAGAGCGTGTGTCTGTATTCTTAGTTATTTGGCATGCAAAGCGCCTGCGCCTTGCTATATAGTCACCTGTGGCCTGTCTGGCTCTACCATATTTTTCCACATTATCTGATAAGCAGTACGATTTTCGGAAAGAAGTTACTAAACATAAACTGTGTGTTTTGATTTTCTCTACAACGTTTGTCTCAAACAATTCGCATTGTAAGAAGAATTCAGTGAAATAGTACCATAAATTTACATACGTCTTCGGATAAAATATCCGTTTTTTTGTCAGATTTTAATAAAACTTGAATTTTCTCGATAGATTTTCGAAAAATACTCAAATATGAAATTTCATGAAAATCTATCTAGTGGGAACCGCGTTATTCCATGCGGACGGACAGACAGACAGTCATGGCAGGGCTAATAGTCCCTTTTCGAAGTTTTGCGAACGCGCCTAGAAACAAAGGAGTGATAGTATCTACCTGCGTCCAAGGGGTGTGTAAAGATTGAGCTGTGTGCATGGCAGCGCCTGTGCTGAAATGCTGAACAAGAGGTGTGGGTCCCGTTTCAAACTGTTCATGTACAGGTGCACACTGGCCCAGGTTTATTGTGCATACTGAAACATCACTTGTGGGTTTGGCTTAATTAATGATTATGCTGAAATTAATTTTGTTGGAAGTTGTCAATAAGTGATGATGAATATTTCATTTTAATCCCGTGTGTGATCGATGAACATAAATTGTGTAAATGACGAATGTCTTGAAAGAAAATTAAATAAGCTGACGAATTTTGTGGCACAAGGGCTGCAGCTAGGAAGTATGAGCTTAGTGTCTTGATTGCCGTGTATAGTTGCCTAGTTATAATGTGTCAAATTGCATGCTTCATCATACAACAATGAACACTGATTGTTTTACTGACAGCGGGCTAGTAAATGTAATGTTTCTGAACTTCAGAATTTGATGTAAGTATTTAATGAGTGTGGACACTGTATTACAGAGTACGAAATACAGTGGTGAAGCGTACAGTATTCAATCATATATAGAAAGCTCCATTTCGGTTCGTGGCTTGAAAGTGGTTGTTGTTGTTGTTGTCGACGTCGTCGTCGTTGTTGTTGTTGTTGAGGATATTCAACGTGTTGCTGAGTCCATCCATGCATCTGTGTGCTTAATCTCTCAAATCACTCCACATATACTTTGTTCAACATCCGCACCAATTCATTATCTAACAATCATCCTACTGTTCAGTCCTTCATATTCCGAGCTAGGATTATTAAATGAGCCATCAATGTAAGCATATTCTAAGGAATAGTTAATTTTTATAGTTTTCTTGTTCACTGTCATTATCAAAATAAGGGTCAAGAACGGTATCATAATTCGCAGTAAAGCCTCCCTCTTACCTGCAGTGGCATGTCTGTTCTCCAGCTGCTGTAGGGCTGCCCTGTAGCGGTAGGGATTTCCCACCATGACTGACAAACTGAGATCAGCGTAGAAGGCCTGGAAAACTGCTTACTTTATTGCGGCTGTATCATACATTGTTGTTACATCTAAAACTCCACAGTGACACAAGGGATTAAAATAAATAATGAAATATAGGTCTCAACATGACTTACATTTTGTATTAGATTTTAGCTGCATGTTTCGGCCCTAATTAGGACCATGATCAGGATCTCTGTTAAAAATGCCTACCAAAATATACACCTCATGATTGAGATCTCACGTTCATCTAATATAAGATGTAAGTTGCTTTAAGACATAAAATTATTTTAGTGTTAATGTACAGCACAACACGATGACAACCATCAGCGTGATAAGGGATTAGATCAGCTGCAGTTTATGTTATTACCCAAGTTGTCTCATCCGGCTATATAGTACATAAAATCCCCTCCCCCCCTTTTTTTTTAGTGTTTTTCATTCCAGTGCCTTTGGTCAGTTTAGTAGTGAATGTAATTATTTTTTATACTGTCTGCTGCACTTAGTTGTTTCACAGTTACGCAATACTTGTTTAATGTAGGAAATGTTGACTGTATGGTGATGTCACAATAATACATGATGAAATGTTGGCTAGCGAGGATATGGTTCTGTGTCACAGTAAATGTACAGAATCTGCAGAACAACTATATAACGGTCGCAGTGCATGGCTTACTACGTTGCTATTCTAAGTCTGCAGTTTCATTATTCAGTACACATTTTTTTTTAACTGGTGTGAACAATTTCAGGAAGGTAATTTAGTATACTTTAATAAAGTGGAAGCCCCAGGCCAATATGATGCAAATGAATAGAAAGCATTTATCGATTCCTTGAATCTGAATTTGAAAACTGCATTGCTTATTGATCAAAATAAATAGACCTTCGAGCAAGAGCACGTGTCCTTCACATTAAAGGATTCATGCGAGACTGTGGTAAATACTCTTGGAATGTCTAAATGATTACATTTGCGTTTGCTATACCAACAATTTTTTAAGGCTTTGAATAAATTAGAAGCAGCCTTCTCTATCTGGATCAGCGACACAAAAATCAGAGAAGAGTTGTTTTGGGCCGGTTACCTGTTTTGTTTTACAGTGTCTGTTCTTTGGACTTCATCAGGACCTAACATTTGTAAACGTTTGGTAAACGATATTTACCAAATCGTGTTTAAATGCCTAAGTGCATATGATTTGTGTGTATACATTTTCCATTTACTGAAGTTTATTTAGACCTCGTAGCACCGAAAGCCTTTTAAATAAAAGAATATTGTCAATACTCACTGTGAAGAGTAGACTATGATAACGGCACCAGTTGAATTATCTAGTAGCGTCCGTTGTCATACCCAAAGTCAACTGTTGACTTCTTAACATCAAGTATAAATTTTACGTTACATTGCAACAGTAGACATTAATTACACCGTTTTGGTACAGGTGCACGGAAATGAAGCAGCTGTATATTGAACTGTATGCGGAATCGGTAAACTTTACGTAGAGTTACTTCTTTCAGAGGGAACAAATTTTCCTAAACCGGCAATCTGTCTTGCTCCTGTAAAACATACAAAAGTTTTTTAAGACATTTTGCGACGTTGAAAAACACGCTACTACATACTCAAGCGGACTGCTTCCCCCTTCCGCACCCCCACCCCTCTCCGTTGAACTTCGAGTTTAAAAATACCAACGAACAGCCAATAGCATCAGATTGGCGGTGAGCCAAGAACAGATTTAGGCGAAGTTCAGCAGGGCACAGGCCTGTTAAGAGTTTCATTGCCAGCTTTCTTTCTTCGTAGGTAGAAGTTACCAGAATACCAGTCTAGGTTTTGCTGTTCCCATTTATTCATTTTATGACGCTGTCAGTATTTCAGGCTGAATAGCATCCACTGGTTAGACGACTGCTGAAGAATGAGCTGGAAAAAATGTTGAAATACGTAGTTGTAGCTAAACTGTTGTGGTATCCAGGAATTTGTAAAGACTGAGGAAAACCACGAAATACTAAAAGTCAATATAGCAAATTTCCCGGCCGAAATTCGAAATTTCACGACCTGGGTAGAGTTTGGAGACGTTAACACTAAAGTCAGCGTGCTCGGTCTGTTCCTCCCTTATTACTTGTATCATCGTCGTCATCATCATTATCATCACCATCATCGTCATCCCGCACCAAGAAATATTACGGCTCTCCTTCAGGACGTTTACACGTCTGCATATTCTTTTACATTTCATTTACGTTGGACGTTTGTGCAAAATTAAAATACACACTATAAGTTAAGTTGGGCCCTTAAGGGCTTCCTGACACACGTACCTACTCCGTATACGCAAAACTAGCACCTAAACGTCGAACCTAATATTTATGTTTGCGAATGGGTGAATATTTGTTTACATATTTATTGTGGTTTTGACTTAAGTCATAAGATAAGTGCTATAAAATATATTTCCTTTCACACTGAACCGATCAATTCCCGCATTCTGTTTAAAACATTAAACTCTGCAGAACTATAATTTTGAGTGTTTTACTGGGGTGTGAAAATTGGTCTGTCACAATAAGAGAGGAATACAGACTGAGGGAGTTTGTGAGAATAGGGTTGTGAGGAAGGTATTTGAACCGAAAGACGAGGGAGTGGCAGGAAGAACGGGCAAAATGCATAATAAGTTGCTGCTACTTGCTAGTTTGTGTTATGACGGTTTTGGGGTTGTTTTAGAACGCTGACAGTATCTCCGACTACATGACGATGATGATACAAGGAGTTTATTTTATAGCCGGAGTGCGCACCGAAGAGCGGACATCATCATTGTGACACTACGGGCGATGACGCTGCCCGCTCAGCGGTGCGCGGTCCAACGATAAAAGGAACTTCATACAGATAAACTGGCGAATGATGAATTGGAAGGGATTTGGATGGTAGCAGTCTTTTCTACTCGAAGCATTATCCTTAAATTTGCTTGGAGGGACCGAAGACAACGACGATACATCTCAGAATGTATGATGTGCCGGCTGAGGTTCGAACCGGGCACCTTCTTCACTATGACAATCCATTCTTTGTGCTAATGAGTGTTGTTGCAGTCCGCTGAGTCGTAGTCGTGTTGAATTTACGAGATCTTTTGTTGAAATACCTAGCGCACTTTTAATGCAATTCCGGTGACGTCACAGCCACCTGTTTCCGTGATTGCTATGCTATACCTGGGTGCTGATAAGTCCTTAGCCCGTCCAAGAAGGAAGCAAGCTCGGAAGCATGTCAGGGACGCGCGTGATTTCAACTACATCGAGACGCGAGCTGTCA
>Ga0123352_10007679_pt1 | contig 16678 bp, 10 predicted proteins | sample TergutLab28metaG_FD_89700 | JGI IMG/M metagenome (GOLD analysis project Ga0123352, IMG submission 89700) | Labiotermes labralis P1 segment gut microbial communities from Petit-Saut dam, French Guiana - Lab288 P1 | ecosystem: Host-associated > Arthropoda: Insects > Digestive system > Gut ... | reverse complement strand
TATGTGACTTTAGCAAGGAACAACATGGCTCCCTGAAGATGATCTTAGGATCGAAACATGTTGGAGCGATTTTAAGTGTTTTAATGTGAAATTTTATGTAAGTGCATTAGTTGGTATAATTAAAGTGAGTCTACATAAAACTTAAAAAAAAATTCAACTTCAGCTGGCGACCACCACTAATAGATGAAGAAACACCAATTCTACATAACTTCTTGAAGAGTTCAATCACTACGACGCCACACATGATTCAATCACTTCGCCATTCGCGAAATAACGTAGTAAAACAATATACTCCCTAATTTGATACCCCTCTCCAAAAATTATGTTGTCTAAATTGTTATAAATTTTATAACTACAAATTTTATAACTATTTTAAATTTCAAAATAATTTATATTCAAATGAACACGAAATTTTATCAATGAAAACGGGATCTCGTTAGATACTAAAGACTTAATACTGCATATTGTATTGTTGCCTCGAATAGGATATACGATCAACCTGATGATGGAATGGAAAAAGGCCGAAACATGTAGTTGTTCCTAAGATACGCTATGTGAATGAAGCTCATTAGCAATAAAATATTCACAAGTTGTGTTTGACTTTGCTCTACCTATCTTCATGACTTATAGCCTGTTTTAAAGGTACTATTATAATGCCTATTTCAAGGAACTAATACCATCTACATAACCTCAGCCAACACAGACATCTCCAGGGAGAAATTCACACTGAATCTCACTACTATGACAGAACACTACACACAAGTGTTTAATGACGTTGTCTTAAAAATATCGCACAATGGAGAGTACAAAAAAAACTGCCATTTGAAAAACATTAATGCAACATCATACAAACAGTCCCAATAAATGGAATGATTTATGGTATCTACCCCAATCATGTGGTATGAGTACTTACCACTTCAGAAGTGCTCTTCTTTAAACGGCTACGGTCGATCTTCATTGTAACGACGTGATCTACAAGGGCTCTACTTTACTTCTACAGTGTTCAAAATGCCTGCAATGACAAAAAATATAATCATTCATACATGAATGCATTCCAATGAACTACTGTTGTCACATAAAACATTACAATTTCTTGCACATTACATACCTCCCTCTCTCTCTCATTCACACACACACACACACACAATCTAAGAATTATCATTTTATTCATGAATGCTTGCAAAATTTGAACAACTTGATAATATGAAAGAGTCCCATAAATTCTGTGCCATACACTGATGAATTACAACACTTCCTAGTAAAGCTCACTGTAACACAAGACTGTTCGAGCATAACTGCAGCAAGATGGTGCAACAAATCACACTGCATATGAATCAGTCTCTCTCTTATTTGAAGGCCACATAATTCTGATAGAAGTATGATCCCCAAGGTGACCATATTTGTCACTTGTAGGCTTCCATCCATAAACCTACCTCAAAGAAATGGCCCACAATAATCCACACCCTCCGGGGTAATCAGAACACATAAACTGAGAATAATCACCCACATCTAACCTATTATGCTGCAGTGTCTGAACATGCTCTATCATGACCACTACTATACACAACATGATGGTCACTATTCTGAACATGACTATGTAAGTGGTATCACACAACAAGCAATGCTCCTTCTGACTGTCATGTGCTAGCCCTCTTTTACAAGACATAAATTAAAACTGAATGGATTCACAAATGAAATGATCATCCTGATGATATAAAGTCAACATCCCATATAACACAAAAATAAATACACTGGGTGCAAATGGGTCTAAAGGTGTGTCTAACGTCATTTGTTCCTGTATAACATACGCACACACACATACACACACCTCAATGGAGAGTAAAAGCTGTGGTAAAATTCCAGTATTAAACTTGGTGCAGCAGCAGGTGACATCACATGTAAGTGGAAGATGAAACAGGATGGTGCTACCTGCATACTGTTGTTTCACCGTTACGCTACTATATCTGTATATCTGCACATACATCACAGCTACTTAACAGCTATCAACTGATACATTCAGCATTTAAATCCAATTCTGCCGGAATTATTTTTTTAATTTTTGCACACCCCGTATATAAAATGTGAATAATACAGGAACCAAATATATTAGAATTATGAAACAAACTGCATTTTGAAGAGAAGAAAACGGAGAGTATATACCATGTTTAAAATATTCAGTACCTATATTTGTCGAATAAATATATAAAATGCAACTTTGGAGGTTAGCGGTGCGGCACGTCAACTATAGTTGACTTTAGGCACCTAAAGGTTAAACTTTAAACAATGAGGTTGGTATATAAATTTTAGTGCATTATTTATGAAAAACGTATCTGAAGAGATAAAGATAAAACTATGACATAAACAGAATTTTGTGAAAAATAAAACACAGATCCACATCTTAAAATGCAGTAAACATGCATTCACATATGCAAATATAGGTCACTTAAGGGTTAAGGTACCAAAGAAAGGATTTAAACCGCACAACAACCAAGTTAAGAGCAGTCACACACAATGTGTCAATGTTGGGTGATATGTAGATGGCAGTCAATAGTACATATGCTCCGACAACTACTGAAGATGGCAATACTGCCAGCATGTAGTGATGATGAGACAGATGAACCACTGTTACCTATTTCATCCATGGTAACTGGAAACTAGGTGGCACCTAGAACTGGCCTTTGTGATGATCCATTTTCTTGATGATAACAAACTCATTAGCCACCGTCAAAGTAAACAAAGCAATAATGTTTTTACTGGAAGTGCAAATAAAAAATGGCAGTTGGCTGCCAAGATGCAGCAAGTACCAGATCCTTAAGGTACTGCATCAATGCATGCTATCACACACATTCCCCCAAGAGAGCAAAGATATGTTTCATAAGATCTAAGAATTTTGAGTGTGGTCCTGCTGGTGCACTGTGTCATTATGAATATGAAGTCAGCATTAAAAAGTTGCCTGCTCACCAGGATCCGAACAAAAACCGCATCTATCAGGCTACAAGTATTCGTTATCGGCAGTATATAGGTAAGGAGTAAAGATAAAGCTGTCCCTGTGCATGCCATGAAAGCATACAAGGCGAGCAAAGGTACAGTTCTACTCATTCTTCACAGCTGCACAAGATGAAGGTGAGTGGTCAACATCACGCCCTGGCTGCTTGAACCCTGGGAAGAACCCCAGTACCCACTGAATAAGAGGCTGGGTGAGTCCCATGGCCAGTCTGGATGATTTGGTAAAAGGTAAAGCAGTCCCGTTACTGGCCCGACGGGCCCAGAGGGTTCCAGGAAGTTAAGGTTCCCAGATTATGTGACAACGGCATAGGATGGTGGTAGGCTGTCAGCCTTACACACCGGCCGCCTTTACTCCCAGGAAATACTCGTGGCACTCATTTCTGTTAGAGGCTGAGTCGACCCCAGGGCCATAGTGCAATCGGAAGGTTTTCTATGTCAATGAAAAATCCACTGACACCAGCTGGGATCGAACCAGCGACCTTCTGATTTGTAGCACAGCACCTTAACCACTGTGCTACCGTGGCTGGATGATTTGGAAAACAGAAAAATCTCATGGCCCTGTCAGCAGGCACTGCCTCTTTTAATGGCTTAGGTTGGAACTAATTTTAGAGAGCAAGGATCACTGAAGGTGCACTGACTGACCACATCGAAGCAAGCTGAGAAACAAGTATCTACATTATTATTATTAGTAGTAGTAGCAGCAGCATTTTAAAATTTATTCTCGCCAATTTGTCATTAGGTGGCGGTCTGCTGCAAAGTCCCAATCTCAACAAGGGATTAAAGCGATTTACCCCAGCACTTTACAAATGGTGTGTGCAGTGCTCATTAGTGTGATCTGCAGTTCTAAGGCTGACAGGTCTGATCTAATCCCTTCTTAACCGTTCCTAATGCTCCAAATATAACTGGTGCAATTTTTGTCCTCACTTTCCACATCCTGCTGACCTCAATATCCAGGTCTTTGTATGTGCTCAGCAGTTTTTTAGGTTTCTTTTGTGTTAAAATTTAAATCATCTGATAGGCTATATCAATCATTAGGCAAGTATTCTCTTTTTTATCTTGCAGAACCTCATCAGGTAAGTTTGCTAGTATGGTTTAATCTCTGATTATAGGAGTGTCCCATATAATGGCACCGTTGACATCTATGACCTTTACAGGTATATGTTCACAGTAGTTGTCAGTAACCTGCAACCCCAAATGTTAGCACAATGTCCAGCAGATGTAACCAGCCACTGATTGTGTTTATTCGTGTATTTAGATGGTGCAAGTTTTGTGCATCTGGCAATAATATATTCGATATGTTTTATTTGTTATTCAACCTCATAGAGCATTCCGCATTTACTATCCACTGGTTGCTTCATGATGTTCCTCCGATGGCAATGCATGCTGAGTTCTTGGTCTTGGGCTACTATGATTAGATGCTCCATTTCTCCCTTTAGGCCTCGGCTACATAACCAGGCCTGGGATTTTCTTTATCTATTGATGGTCTTCCTAGGTCCCAGCAGAATTGCTCAAGCAATGACTTTCTCTTGAGTTCTTCTATCTTGTTGTTTTCAATGGTTGATTCAAGATATTTGGACGGCAGTTTCCTGTTACACATATTTTTATTTGATTAGCTTATTTCTGTAAACAGTATTTGGTTTTCCTGTTATCATATTATTATTATTATTGCTATTATTACAAAGTAATATTTGTTTTAGCACATGTGCTGCCTAGACTGTGAACTTATCCCAGTCCAGATAACTTCATTGATATGGGGGTGGCTGAGCAAGTGTAGGGGCTGGAGTTCAATTGGCCATCCATTTACAGTCTATGGCCAAGCTGCTGCTGGCTGGCTTTTGCCTCACGTCCCTGCCAGAACTGTGCTATTTCTTTCTTCCTCCAACCAGTCGAGCCACCAGTCTCCCCACCCATACTATGCCAGAAGGCCCATTCTGCTATTCAAGAAGTTGGGCGAACATCTAGGAACTTTATCTGTGCCTTGCTGATCACAATAGTGACCACACATCTTTGGTCACAAAAGGTACAATATCTTCAGTGAGTGTTCCACAAACCATTCAGTTTGGATGGCAAGACTGACTGATCTGTGATGAAGCGGAGAACTGTCTCAGCACTGTGATGACACCTGCTGTTATCAGGCTGGCAACCCAACACACTTCCCTGGCCAGTGTACAGACCTTGACCACTAACACTTGGCAAGTTGTGATATGGGCAGCAAGCCTTCCACAAGGGCAGCCCACACTGCTTCATCTTCCTTCAAAGGACGCTGACCCAAGCCATCACTTCCTTGCAGGTTTTGCCCAAACACTAGTGACAGTTGGTGATGGAGGGATACTGTGTACATCCACTCACAGTAGCTTAAAACACAGCCATGAGCCCACGGCATAAGTAGTACAGCTCCTGCTGTAGTGACGTGACTGAATGCCTTCAGTCAGTATCTCTAATAAGGGCCACCGAGAGCTGCATGTCTCAAATTCCACTGTGATCACAGTCACTGCAGAGAATTTAGCATTTTCTGGCCTAATACTAATTCACTCCTGGTATGTGGAGGGAAAGTGGGTATGGTTATGAATACCAGAAGTCAGCAGACAGGCTGCAACAACATTCTAATGCAATGAGTTCTTCCACAATGAATGTTGTATCACAGGCTTCTTTGACAAAGAAAGATTTCTGCAGTCTTTAAGCACTTTAACAGATTGAAACTGCAAAAAAGAGAGAATGGACAAAGCAAGCATATTGGCAACATCCAAAACAGTTAATAGCACTGCCAACACATACACCAAGTATGAAAGATCGACTGCATTTACCTGACATGGACCACACGTTGTTCCACACATCAAAAACTTCGTACCAAAAGAGAGGAAACCAATAACATCAATGCCTTAAATAACTCGACCAGAAATCTGCAACGTCTGTACTCTAAATATTTACTTACAGCACTGTTTTGTGAATGCAGCCAGGATAATATAGTCGACATAGTGACTAAGCTACAGGCTGGATGATCCAGGTTTCAATGACTGGCAATGCCAGTAATTTTAGTGACACAAATAAAGAATAACTGAATTTAGGAACTTAGAAACAATAAGCAAAGGGAAAATTTGAATCAATGAAGCTGCCTAGAAGCCACATGGAACAAGACATGAAAAAGCTCTGGAGAAAACACCCCACTGTGTGTTACTGACATAATTTTCAAAATAAATACAGTTGTGTTTCACGGTATTTATTTTGAAAACTGCATGAAAAATTATTAATGGTGACAAATTGGGACAGACCTGACAGCTTACACAAATTATCAAAATTATTATGTAATCATCTGTATGGAGCACATACTAAAGCACAAAAAAAAAAAAAAACTTTAGAAGTGGAGTTGGGTGCATTACACCTTTGCACACAAGACAGGCAAAAAGCACATACTCGACTACAAGGCAGTGAAGTTACCACACTTTCACCTCCTCAAGCAATAAATTTCCAGTAGTCACACACATGCAGAAATATTATGTTTACTGGACCATGCATCATCTTGACAATTGAATAAAGAGAGACCAACATGATGTCACTTGCTTTATTTCATTATTTAATGCTCAACATGTTTCGAACATTAGTACATCCATCCTCATGGGCTTGCGACTTATTTGTTGAGTTATTTCATGGGTTGTATGTATTGTTCTGGTCCGATGTGTGTTGGTGTTACGGTGTGGTTCGGCTGGGGTGGTGTGGTAACCTTAGGCAGGCAGCCTAAGGATCCCACACCACCCCAGCCAAACCACACTGTAACAACCACCCACACCATAACAACACACATCGAAACAGAGCAATATAACCCATGAAATAACTCAACAAATAAGTCACAAGCCACTGAGGATGGATGTATTAACATCCGAAACATGTTGAGCAGTAAATAATGAAATAAAGCAAGTGACATCAAGTTGGTCTATCTTTATTCAACCATGCAGAAATATATTTTGTAATATTTCAATAAATGGTAGTAACATCCAGTGATCAATTTCATCAAATTTCATTCAACTTTATACATAAGTAACTAGGTTCTCTCTCAGCAATATATCCTAAAGTAAGTAATCAAGTTTTAACTCTGTCATGCTGAAAACCCAAACTGGAAGAATGCTGCAATAATCTGCACCTACCACTTCCATACATTTATTTATGAAGTTTCAAAATACACCCAATGCATATGAGTGTGTCATTTCCTATCCTTATAAACACATCACTGTTTCACTTCTCAACAGGACCAATGCCTGACAAGAAATATTATGTAAGTTTACTACAGCTTTATGGTCACCAATGATAACTTTCAATCTACCATGATATAAGCCTGCCCAGAGTCAACTATAAAGAAACTTTGAAGCCCTAAGTTTACAATATTTTACTATCAACTTCCTAAAATGTTCAAATAAACCTAATTTCATGAAAAAGTAGCTCCATGTTGAAACACAAAAGGGAATTTTGTTAAAACTGAGTGGCATGCATATGAACAGATCAGAGAGTATGCACACACTTTATCAAGGAGGGAGTCCAGTGAAAACTTCACCAGTGTTTCCAGCTCCTGAAACTATTAATTCAGGTAATTAGAACTGTACACACCAAGGGTGAACAAATATAAGGCACCAAAGTACAAAAGTTAGGCACCACTACAACCTGAAGCCTGGGATTGTACACCCCTGGTGCAATCACTGTCTAGAAAAAAGGGACACATGTGCAATTGTATCCGTTTACTTGCCAAGTTAATGTGACATACTCTTCTGAATGATATAATGTGTATGTTCAGCCCATACATGTGTGTGTGAAAGAAGAAGTACATGTGTGGGCAGTGGGAAGTTCCCATTCTCATGTGACAGAAATTATTCTGGATGTGCATTGCAAATATAGTCATGCAACCATACACAATTTCTTACACCTTACATGACAACTGTATGTAAGTATACTGTATGCACACTTGAGTAAACATGTTACATACAAAAACTCAAACCACACAGTACCATTCTAGACATAAATACTTTGATGGGAAACACTTCTATTGATGAATGCTGGCAACAGTGATGACCTCCTGTGACTTAATATAATATGGCAAGAACTGTACAAGACGTGCGATAAAACCACGGCAAGCATTCAGACATGTATTACATTTGTATACTGCTACAAAATGCCGTTTTCGTCAAAGACGTAACAATATCTGTGACGGTTACTGAAAGACGAAATGTAAACAGCTGAATGCTACACCAAAATTAACTGCACTCCATCATTATACAATACTGCAGCCTAATACCTACACGGTTAAAAACGTAAACCCGTGACGAACCACAGACTACCGACTTGGTAGCAGGCTGCAGTATCAATTCCCAGCGGTCACAATTATCAATTGAAACAAAATCATGTACGTTGTGCCACCGCCAAATCCGTATTTGAAACTACTTGAGGGATATGACAAACATACCACCACTTCACACCTACAAAACACTTGTGTAAATAGTAGTGGTTTTCAAGAACACTGTGGAATTACACGGAGACACAATACTTCATTCGTCTATGATCAAACTACGCTATCAATCCACTTCAAACACTCCAAATATAAGTCACTCATCGCAACTTAAAAAATAAATAATACTATTGTAAAGCAACGTACTGCAGTAAAAAAACTCATTATCTGCAAGTAACACCACGACAAACGGTACGGCGCCATATTGCCTGTATACTCAAACAAAAGGCCTAGGATAAGACAGCGCCAAAAGTCATTCCCCTAATCAATTCACGGTGACCTTTACGGCATGATTTTATTAAACACCTATATTCTTTGTTAATGAATTATAATACCATTACCTGCTATGTATTATGGTTCTTCGAAATTCGTAACATTTTCGATACTTATCCACGAGCACCGACGACAACACTAAACTGCTTCCCCCACTTTTACGTCCTTCTCCTATCTTCTCCTGCCCCTGTCTCCACCCGTTCTACTCGCGGAAGTTTAATCCAAAGAGACCACAACTAGGCATACCATCATAGTTGGTAATGTATTTCCAAGATGGCACTTTTGACTTAATATGATGCATTCAGAAATTAAATAACGGGAAATATTAAGTTTACTTATCGCAAAATTTCCTTACCTTTAACATGGCCAGGGTTCATCAGAATTTTCAATGATTTATTCTGCGTGCAGGATACCTTCATATGCCACTGAATGCTTCGACTTCTTGTACCGCTTCCTTAAATTTGTCAACTCATCGAAATTGCTCAACAAAAGATAATAATGCGAATTTTTTAGGGAAGTTTTGTGATATTAATGTTACAGTGGTGACAAACAGTACAATGTTTAGTATTAAAATAATAATAAATAATAACACTAATAATAATCAAAACAAAATTTATTAAGACCAACTAATTGCACATACTTGTCAAACCATTAAAATCACATTATCTGATGAAAATTGATTTAAAATATCTCCTACATGTTTCAATCCCTCTATGGGATCATCCTCAAGGAGCGTAAATTAGTGTAGGAATGAAGTTACTAAGACAGACTGAAAACAGCATGCTACCAGATAACCTCATGTAGAATCTTAGTAACTTCATTCCTACACTAATTTACGCTCCTTGAGGATGATCCCATAGAGGGATTGAAACACGTAGGAGATATTTTAAATCCATTTTCATCAGATAATGTGATTTTAATGGTTTGACAAGTATGTGCAATTAGTTGGTCTTAATAAATATTGTTATCACATTGCATGGTAATAAAATGAAAATAATCAAAACCTTCACTGATGATATCCATATGGAACTTGAACTTGAAAAATGTGCCAATATTGCATTTAAAAGAGGCAAACTAGTTCACTCAAAAAATTTAGTGATTGACATCAACAGAGAAATACAAGAGCTGCAACAAGGAAAAACATAGGAGTACCTCAGGAATGAGGAAAGTGAAGGCACAAAACATCAACAATTAAAGAGAGACTGAAACAGGAATACAGCAGGAAATTAAGAATGAAACTGAAATCTGAACGCCACAAATAAAATTACAGCAACTGGAGCACTAGCTGTACCAATATTGAGATACAGTTTTGGTATAATTAACTGGATAACTGAAGAAATAAAAAAAATTGACAGGAAAACTAGAAAGATCCTAACAATGTATAAAATGCATCATCCAAAAGCTGACATTGGCAGGCTATATGTAAAGAGGAAAGAAAGAGGGAGAGGATTGGTACAAATCGAAGCGGCACTGTAAAGCAGAAATAATTAATATTGCAGAATACCTTAAAACAAATTATAAAGAAGACCAGTTTGTAAATATTGTTAAAAGCCATGAAAGCACTCAACCAAATATGAACTAAATAATTAACACAGCAGCAAAAATAAAAGAAGAATTAAGTCAACTAAATGAGAAGAGTGACACAAAACAGAATGGAATACAACACACAAAGGCAAGATTGGGAGCATCCCTAAACAAAAAAAGGAAAAACAAAGTAATGCATGGGCAGTATGTTAGAAATATTGATAGAGAGCTTATTAGTGAAGAATACATGTTCCTCTGGCTATTGAAGGGAAAACTAAAAGCAGAAACTGAAATTGAAATAGTGGCAGCACAAGACCAAGCATTACAAACAAAATATTATGCAACAAAAATACTGAACACAGAGAGAGACAACAAATGCAGACTTTGCCAACAATTTGCTCAGACAATAGACCACATAATATCAGCAAGCCCAATCCTGGCAAAACAACAGTACATAAAAAGACATGATAAAGTGTGTGCACAACTACACTTCAACATATGCAAGGAAACAGGGGTACAATTGGACAAAAAAAACTGGTATGAACATGTGCCAAAATCAGTAGAAACAAGTCAAGGAGGGAAGGTAACCATATTGTGGAATCAACAAGTACAAACTGACAGAACTATCCCCACAACAAACCAGACATTATAATCCATGATAATGAAAAGGGAACATGTATGTTAATAGATGTTGAAATCTCAGGAGAGAGAAATGTGATTAAAAAAGAAGCCGAGAAGATTCTAAAATATAAAGACCTTACAATAGAAATACAGCGCATGTGGAATGTAAAAACAAAGGTGATACCAGTAGTAACAGGGGCAACTGGGACTATTTCAAAGTTATTCAGAAAATACGTGAGCAACATACCAGGAAAACATGAAGTCAAAGAACTAGAGAGAAAAGCCATATTGGGCACTGCACACGTACTTCGGAAAGTACTAATGTAAAAGTACAATAGATTCAACACTGGAACTAATGATATAAGCACCATGAATAGTAACAACAAAATACCTGCAACACTGTATTCCCTAGGGACATTGTTTGTCTCAGGAATATAAGTATAAATACCCTGCATAAAGGAGATGCTGATGATGATGATGATGATGATGATAATAATAATAATGCACCAAAATCAGTTGCACTATGTAGTACAAACATACATTCCATGGGTCCAGAAGTGTGTTATAAAGACAGTAGGACATGGATCAAGTCATAAATACACAAATATACAAATTTGCAGTGTAAAATTCTACAGCATTTCACAAAAACAAAATTATAATTCATCCTTACACAAAAAAAATTCATCTACAGGGTAAAAGGAGTGTGTATGTAGGTATTTTCTTCAGGCTGCTTTAAATTTTGCCTTGTCAGTCTTGAGGACTGTCATACTAGATAGTCAACTGTTAAAAATTTTTATGCTGGCTTAGAATGTACTTTTTTGAGAACAAGATAGGTGAAGGTAAGGTGATGAGAAGTTGAATCAACAAGTGCAAACTGACAGCACCATTCCTAAATTCAATTGGGCATCATAATACATGATAGCAAAAAAGGAACATGTATATAAATAGTTGTTGCAATTTCTGGAGACAGAAATGTGATTAAGAAAGCTGAGAAGATACTAAAATACGAAGACCTTACAACAGAAATTAAGCGCAAGTGAAATGTAAAAGCAAAAGAGATACCAATAAGAATGGGAACAACTGTAACCATCTCGAATCATACAGACAATACCTGAGCAACAATCTGGGAAAGCACAAAATGAACTACAAACAGCACAGGCAATGTACATATGAACGTAATATTGAAGCACGTTCTTGCAACCATTGTTGCAGTGGAAAAGCAAGTATTACATACTGTGAATGTGTGTGTGTGTGTGTGTAGCCATAGTTAACCAGCATGCAATGTGCATGTGCCATATAGCATCTGTGGCCTGCCCCACTCTACAATATTTTTCCACATTATGTCATAAACGGCATGATTTTCAAAAAAAAAAGTGATGGAACATAAAATTTGTTTGATTTCCTCCACAGCATTTGTCTGACACATTTCTCATTAAAAGAATTGTGCGAGATATGATCAAAAATGTATATTGGTCTTCACATAAAGTATCCATTATTCTTATCTGATTTTAATGAAACTCGAATTTTCTTGACTGTTTTTTCGAAAATACTCAAACATTAAATTTCTTGAAAGTCCATCCAGTGGGAGCCGAGTTGTTCCATGCAGACAGACATGATGAAGCTAATAGTCAAATTTTGCAATTTTGTGAATGTGCCTAAAAACAACCATATTGGGCCCTGCACACATACTTTGGAAAGTACAAAGATAAATGTACAAAACATATTTAACATGCAAAACAACATTACGTACAGCACAAATTGTAAATACAGAAGAGCTGCAATGCTACACACCCCAGAAACGTAGTTTGTTTAAGTTATATAATTATAAATACTCTGCATAAAGTTGATAAATGATGATGATGATGATGATGATGATGGTGGTGGTGGTGGTGGTGATGATAATGATAATAATAATAATGCTGTGACATGAGGCATGTATTGGCAGAGGAGAGGTGCAAACAGGGTTTTGGTGGGAAAAACTGAGAGGAGGCCACTTGGAAAAACTAGATGTTGATAGAAGAATGATATTAAAATGGTCTTAAAGAAATAGGATAGAAGACACAGATTGGAGTGATCTGTCTCAGGACAGGGACAAAGAGCAAACTTTTGTGAACATGGTAATAAATCTTTTGTCTTCATAAAAGTGTCAAATTTCTCACCTAGCTGATGAAGTGTTACTCTTTCAAAAAAGACTCTGCTTCATATAGTTAATAATAATAATAATTATTATTATTATTGTTGTTGTTGTTGGTGTGCAGTGTTCTTTGTATCGATGCAGTGTATTTTGGTACGTAGTTACCAACAAATGGGAAGAGTATATATTCTTGGAATATATTGCCATTTTCTTCAAGGTTTGAGAAGGGCAATTGCTATGAAATTGTCTAAACGTGAGTGAACTCTAACTGTTGCAATTATGCACACTTTGAAATCGGCATTCTTCACAAGCCATCAATATTGTCAATAAGATAAAACAAAGAGTATCGGCTGTATACAATAAACTTGGTGTAACATCTGATTTCTGTATGTGCAACATTGTAATATTTTGCATTGTATATTGTGTGTTTTATGAAATATATTCCACATCCTACTGTCATTTTACACTTTAACACAACTTTGCTACAAAGAAACTTGTGTTCACAGTTTATACTTATTAACTATACAAAAACACATCAGGATATCTAACCTTAAAAAAAATTAATCAATTTTTTTTTGGAGCCCTTGATTTGAAATACGTAAGTGAACCTAACAAGTTCAGACCCCCCTCTCTGCACTTTCAAAGCACACACAAAAGAAATATGTGAAGGGAAATTGGTGATAAAAATTGGATGAATGAGTTAGAATCACCTTGAAGTCATCCAACACTTTGTGGGCAGCTTTTAGCTATTGGTTAATCAGTATTTAAGAAATGTAGATGTTATTAACACCTGTGCCATCATACAGGCTGCACTGCTTCCTTGGAAACTGCAAAACAGTTTTGAAACAAATTAATGTCTAATGCTTAACCTCAGCACTGGATGGAGATGAATGGTTAAGTTTATGTCCCATTTGCTTTACCTCCAGGAAATAACCGCTGTGCCCACTGAATAGGAAGCTGGATGAGCTCCAGAACCAGTCTGGACATTTTGGGAGACCTGTACCATCACACAGTAAAATAAATGTCCCTATATTCCTATCACTACAAATTATATTTTACTTAATTCTGTATTATTATTTGTAAAACTTTTTTATTATACAGTCGTTACATAACAATGTGGTGCAGCTGTCTGTATTATTGCACTATCTACTAAGCAACATGTTTCGGCCCTATTAGGCCATCATCAGGCTTGTATAGTAGTGGTATATTAACCAAGGTACATCGGCAGTATTACCTACGGGATCCCATGGTTTACAATTCCGGTGTTGTTAAAAACCATATTCTATGCTAAAATTGGCATAAAATGTCGTTTTTCTTGGGTGTTTTCATGTTTTTTCTTGATGCATCGGTCATTTATTGTTTTGTTTAGAGTGTGTGTGGGACTGGTTCCTTGTGTTCCCTGGTTTCAATTGTTTATCATTGTACTTAGGTTTAATCACTGTGTGACCTTCAGTTTTTTTTTACGCAGCAGCTCCAAGGTAATAGTTGCAGCACGTGAATCCGCCAGACTGCTGATATGCGACTGGACAACGCCCAACAACAACACACATCGCACCGACCACCTCCCAGAACTGTGAGTTTTCATAACACAGCACATGAACTGAGACCCCAACTTACCAATTAACCAGGAACACACAGACGATCCACGTGCCTAATGACATCGAACATCATACGATTAAAAAACCGAAAGTCACACAGTGATTAAACCCCAGTACCATGATAAACAACAGAAACCAGGGAACACAAGGAACCAGTCCCACACACACTCTAAACAAAACAATAAACGACTGATGTGTCAACAGAAAACATAAAAACACCCAAGAAAAATAAGATTTTATGCCAATTTTTGCATAGAATATGGTTTTAACAACACTCGAGTTGTAAACCACGGGATCCCGTAGGTAATACTGCAGATGTACCTTGGTTAAAATACCACTATTATACAAGCCTGATGATGGCCTTATAGGGCCGAAACATGTAGCTTAGTAGATAGTGCAATAACACAGACAGCTGCACCACATTGTTGTGTAACGACTGTATAATAAAAGTTTTACAAACTAATAATACGTTAACACAACGGGATGGAAAACACCCAGTTTATAATTCTGTATTGTTATGATGTTAACATGCATAAAATAAAGCTGTACTACCGGACTGCAACAAACAATATTACTTCAAAAATACAATATTTTACACTGGCATGCAGATAGTACTTCAGAATCAGATGCACAGCTTGGTAATTCCAGCAGCAGTTAACGCACACTCATTTCAAACCTGCCGCAAGAAAAACCCACTCTGCACTGTTCAATTAGTAGACCTCAGACACAGGCACAGAAAATTATATGTTTAATTAATTTATTTATTTATTAATTTAGCCAGCTGGGTTAGATTCAAGCACTAGCCCTAACACAGTCATATGACAACTGCCATCACAAAATTCTGGTTGCCAGTAGAGGAACTATGACATAGTGTGTATCAGGTCATACCATCAAGACCTGAAGTACTCTGTAAGTCACTCTTTCCCCAAAATACCAACACTCAAAGGCACAATTTTATTTGAAAATAGAGTACATCAACAGTTGTGAACATAAGATGCATGAATGAAGTACTGAATGATGCTAAAGTGAACTGCACAAACCCAGTTCATGCACAGGCACTCAGAAGAATACATAACCTGGTTACACTGTTGTCACCATGTTGTAAGTTTATTCAGCAGCTATGAAAAAACAAAAGCACCATATCCTGTGCCAGTTCAGTACAGTCAACATCCAGATAATTTGATTCTTTTTAACACATTCTAGTAACCAAGCTTTTGTACTTCAAGGAGCTGGATTCCAAGAGGCTTCCTCACAAACATTTTCTGTGTAATTCTAGTACATCCTGTATATCATTCAACTTGATCTCATGAATTTAAAAAGTGTATAATATTTCAGTCTCCAGCATGTACCCCTACTTTTATTCCTCTCACACAAATTTAGAGAAGTTTTACAGTAAAAAGTTGACAGATTTTTTCCCCTTGCTCTCGGTTGTTTCCTTATGTTGTCCCTTAACACAAATGTCGTTCCAAATAATATTACTGCGCTGATACTGACATATGTTAGCATGGATACAAATCAAATTTATCGAAAGCCACATTGTTGGTGGTATGTAATTGCACATCACAAAATTTCAAATGTATGCTTATGTACAAAAAGAACAGTAGCTTAGTAAAGACATAAGTAAAACCAGATATAAAAAACTCTTCACTTCAGTATGACACCAAGACAAATAGCATAAAAGGTAAAGGTAAAGATAAAGTGTTGTGTGTGTCATTATGAGAAAGAAAACAAACAAGTGCATCTACAAATATGTACATTTATTTTATTATAAACATGTAGGAGGCTAAAGCTGTTGAAAACACAGACAATAAACTTACATATTTGTATATGTACTTGTTGCTTTTGTTTCTCATAATGACTCATCACTGCATGGTCATGAATTATGTAAAATTGTGTGTGTGTGTGCATGTGTATGCATGGTGTGTGTGTGTGGTGTGTGTGTGTAAGTGCGCGTGGTGTGTGTGTGTGTGCATGTGGTGTGTGTGTGTGTGTGTGTGTGGTGTGTGTGTGTAAGTGCGCGTGGTGTGTGTGTGG
>Ga0123352_10007674_pt1 | contig 16681 bp, 11 predicted proteins | sample TergutLab28metaG_FD_89700 | JGI IMG/M metagenome (GOLD analysis project Ga0123352, IMG submission 89700) | Labiotermes labralis P1 segment gut microbial communities from Petit-Saut dam, French Guiana - Lab288 P1 | ecosystem: Host-associated > Arthropoda: Insects > Digestive system > Gut ... | reverse complement strand
TTTCTGCAACCCAACTCCAGTATCCAGCACTGTACAGCCCACAAACTGTACCACTGTAAATATTCCTTTTCAGCCGTTTCCACATGCAGTCATTCGGTCCAACAAAAGCTTCTTTCATTCAGTAACAATTAATACTGATAAACCCACCAACACTAAGCGGTGTAAAGAGACATTCTAACAAACAGCACATTTCTACTTGTCTCACACCCTCTCATATTTACACACCCTGTTTCCTGTAACCTCCACCCCCACTCAGTTCGTAATACACAGTACACATGTTCGCGTACACACTAAAACTGTCAGTACACACACCCGCTAAATGTGAACTGTACATTTCAAAACAACAAACAAACAAACAAACATGCGGAACCAAACACTAATGTGACATAAATTTGTTCTCTTATGGTTTCATTTTACGCTGACACATTTAACCACACACCAGGCTGTACGGAGGTAATGTACCACCCTGTAATATACGTCACGGCCTGATACCGGGTCCTACTTACGACACTTGCTGGCTGATAATGATCCCCACTGTTCTGGTGTGCCCAGGTAAGTTCTGCTGCTGTGGCTGTTTCTAAACTACAAATTACTGTGATATCTGAACATCTAATTGGAACCTGAGTGTTTAGACGCTCCTTTAGAGTTTCACTTTAAATTTCGGAAAGTTTAGGCGAAGTGAACCAGAATTATGCTCTTATTGAAACCTGTGAACTGGGCAAACTAACGGACTGAGCTTAGTAGAAAAGATTATTGTGTACTGTGTAAAGTGTGTAGTGTATGGTGTACAGTTTGTAGTGTATTTTGTCCAGTGTATAGTGTATTGTGTACAGTGTATTGTGCACTGTGTACAGCGTGGAGTACACTGTTTATAGTTTATAGGTCTTTGTGTAAAGTGAATTTTGTATATCGTGTTGTGTACCGTATATTTTGTATAGTTTACTGCGTATTGTGTGTAGTTTTTTATATCATATTGTGTTTAGTGTATTGTGAATAATGAATTGTGTATCATTATAGTGCACTGTGAATAGTGTATTGTGTATAGTGTATTGTGTAAAGTGTATTGTGTGTAATGAATTGCATATAGTGTATTGTGTATTTCGTGTTTTGTATAGTGTTTTGTGTATATCGTATAGTGTATTGTGTACAGTGACCGACGCACCTGTATATACTACTTGTGTTTGATTCAGTTGTTTGTAAATTTTGTTTTATTTGCTGTTCCTTCTGTACTGTACGTAGCAAGCCAGTGATACTGAAACGGTCTGTTCAGACTGCAGGCATTTGAAGCAACTGCTCAGTAAGCATTTCCTATCTCCTCCCAGTAACAGCGTTCCTATTCGTACAAACGTTAGCAGTTTGAGTGTGACGGTATAGTAAGTGGCCGAGTATGAAGGGTACTGTTAACAGTTTCAGTGTGACGGTACAGTAAGTGACCAAGTGTGAAGGGTACTGTTAACAGTTTCAGTGTGACGGTACAGTAAGTGGCCGAGTGTGAAGGGTACTCTTAGCAGTTTGAGTGTGACGGTACAGTAAGTGGCCGAGTGTGAAGGGTACTGTTAGCAATTTCAGTATGACGGTACAGTAAGTGACCGAGTGTGAAGGGTACTGTTAGCAATTTCAGTATGACGGTACAGTACGTGACCGAGTGTGAAGAGTGTTGTTAGCAGTTTGAGTGTGACGATACAGTAAGTGGCCAAGTGTGAAGGGTACTGTTAGCAGTTTCAGTGTGACGGTACAGTAATTGGCCGAGTGTGAATGGTACTGTTAGCAGTTTCAGTCTCACAGTTCGGACTGTCAGATAGTCTCAACCAAGTTCGACATCATCATTCTCCTAAGGCTTGGAAAATTGTTACCTTCCCAGCCTGAAGCGGTCTTTGTAATGCACCTTCACATTACGTCTCACTTTGAGTGCAGCTGCACCTGAACTGAATTAAACACGTAACATTTGGTGGAAAGCATCCGGTAGCCTTCTGGATAGCCCAGTTGGTATAGTAACTGGGGTACTAGATGAAAAAGTGTGCAATCGCTATTGAAGCCCCATTTTTGAACTACAAATCTTTAATTCTCCCAAAGTCTATAGACAGGCCCTGTAGCCATCCTAGCCTCCAATTAAACAGATAAGGGCATCCCCTGTTGCGGGGGCTTGGGATGGGGTCAACGCGGCCGTTGCTTCAAACTCAGAACTTACCTCTATCCAGTGCTGAAAATAAAATTGCGTGGAACTATAATAATTTTGCGCTCGTCATGTTTTCACATGGATTGCATAGTCATCTTCACCTCTGCTTTATCTGCAGTTTCCAATGCAACAAACGAAACATCAGCATGTAAACAATGTTGTTAAATATAATTAAAACGTAAAGATTCTAACATCTATTGTTGTTCAAACTGACGTTAGCATTCTGATTATTAACAGTATGTAAAAATGACGGAATGAACACACTTAATGAATGCTGTGGAATATAAAATTGAGATTATTCGCTGTATATATGAAGCAATTAATGCTGAAAATGTAGCTACAGACTGACTGTAGCTGTAACAGAAATTGTGACAAACAGCACAACAGAAATGGGCACAGTTAACCCGGTGAGAGATAAAAAAAGTAATATTATTTCTACAGGCCATGAAAATATATGGGTGAGTGGAGGTGAGGCTCCTCTCTTTAAACTTGAAAACAGTTGCAGGGTAGTGGTTAACTGCACGCCCCACACCTGCTCTATTCAGTTCCAAACACAAACCGGCACCAGTTGAATAGGAGGCTGTGTGGACCCTACAGGCGGTCTGGACTTTCCGACAAGAGGCGAAACTCTTGACCCTGCAGCATTCAAATCGCAGATAATCCAGCACATAGCCTAGTGACTGGTGACTAGTAAGTAAGCTATCCTGGCCTGTAATACGATTCTGTGGTGGCTCTAAATCAAAGGTCTCCAACCTGTGTCCCTCCAGACTGTGTAACGTGGCCCGCGGTCACATTTGTAAATTTTCTATACACTACAAAAAGCGCACAAGATTTAGGCCGTTAGCTGTACCAGTGTTACTGGTCCAGGTGCGGTTCGCCAACCGGCCCACAATGAAAAATGTGGCCCTTTGCCATAAATATTTTGCAGACCCATTCTCTAAACTTAAGTAACGCTTGGAACACACTAACTGGACTCGAATGTAAAACCTTCTGGCTTTCTTAAACCTCTCTAACGGTCTATACCAAATCAGTGGCTAAACGTGTGCCACAAAGCCCCTTAGGGGGCCACACCAAATTTACAACGGGCGACTGTAGACTGACGGAATATTAGGGGGCCACAGTAAATTTTTAATTGGGCCACCGGTCATTGATTTCAATTAACGATCTGACAACGCTTCTGCTTTCGGTGTATGTGTTGAAGGAGTTTTTTCTCATGCTGCTTCTGTACAGCGGCTTTGCTTCGTTCGAGACGGACATTAGGTTAGCTGCTTTGAGTTGGTGCAGGTGACAACGGGTTATTACTTCCGTGTACGTGTCTATTCTGAAGAAATCCCTACTAATGTGAGCACTTTTACAAATCGCAAGTTATCCATGCTGAAGGTTAATCCGTGCTGTTGGTGCGTTTTGTTGCCATACAGTACTATATTATCAATGATCATATATAATCTGTGGCAATGATGTTGGTTGTATAGCTGCCCTCTAATGGATTGTATGTAACTTGTATTCACCAAGAATATTGTGTTTCGTATATGTAGTAGACGACTGATTTCCGTGTTAGACTTTCTTGGGAGCCGCTTTGGTGCAGCTGAGCAGTGGTTGGAGGTGCGTGAATGATCTGTATGCGTGGACAATTTAGTGTTTTAGTTATTTTTTATGGGAAGGACGTATGTGCGTGAAAATCTGCACTCATATTTTCATTATGAATTAAACGTTGCTTGAAGCATGTTGTGATGCGATATGTGAATAAAGGGAAAAGGAAACTGTCGGTCACACCTCAGCTCTAACAAACTCGTTTCATGTCGGCTGTACACATATCTGGTTTTAATATCGTTACTTAGTGTTTCATGTATGGGTTGCTGCAAATAATGCTATACACTGCCCAAACGATTTTGGTGCATCTAAACGTATTTTGTAAAATTTTTGATCGTTTTGTTTTTTCTGTATAAAAATGTATTTCGTTCTGTTCTTCGGTAATTTTGGGCCTTAAATGCCGTGTATTTACAAGCTGGTGAAGTCGGAGGAACTTTGATATTGGCATTTTTTTTGGAGTAACCTTTCCTTGGCGCATTGTTGACTGAACTGCACATATACATAGTATTCTCAGTGTGTTTGGGCTGGTTGACGTGGAAAACCCGACTGGCAGAAGTAAAGCATCCGTTGTGATCGGATATATAAATTAGGGATATGAATTACTCAGTATGAGCTGGTAATAGGTGAGTTACTGGCAGAATAAAGTGCAGGCAGAAGATGAAACTCAGTGCTGCAACTTTAATGAGTTCTTTTTGTTTCTGACTTGAAAAGTATAGGGGGAATATTGAAGTTTTAACCTTTAACTGCTGATCGTGAAAACACTGCTCCAGTAATTTGAATATCTTCAAAGGTCAAAGCAGAAAGCAGTGTCCTGTGACACCATGGCATTTTTTTAAACTCCAATCATTTGTAAATACAGGCCTCTTTTTCGTAATATTTATCTGAGAGGCTTGTGTAGGTATAGAAATTTGTTTGAAAATTAGTTACTAACTCCCTTACAATTATTGCAGGACTCAACATTTATTTATATATGTGTCAGAATAGCTCTTTATATTGTACTTTCCCTCAAAGTGGAAAAAAATGCACATATAGAGGACCATCTGACAAGTTTCTGTTCTTTTATGGACACTTTTGTAAAATCCACACCCCGTCATCCCCATTATCACAAAAACACTGCTGAAAAATGAAAGTTCAGTGATGACAGTGTTAATGTGTACTTACATCTGTTTGCTTGCTTTTCCATTTCAGGATCAGTTGGTCCTGGGAAGTGCAGTTTGGTGTGATGTACCTCAGAACATGGGGTAGCACACAACCCCATTTTGCATTCTGGGCACTTGACTTTTATTCTTATTGCTTAGTTTACAGCAGAATGAACACACAGCACCCGGTTCTGTTCCTTTATAAAGGCCAGTGCTTGTTCTGTCTTTAGTTGGCTGATGGATGGGGCTTGTCTTTCTTGCCTTCTGGTCTGATTTTGATGCACCTTTTTGCTGTCTTGTGTTAGGTCCCTCAGCAGCACTGGTCTGAATAGTTGGTGTGATCAATTTTATCCACAAGAGGCAAGAATGATAAAACAGTTTAAATGGTAAATTCCAGAAGTTGGAAAAATACAGTCATACTTCATTGTAATGTCATGAAACATCATGAAAAGGATTGAATATTTTGTGTTGCTCTAAACAAGCATCGTTTTAACCGAGTAGTGTAGTGTTATTGTTAACAGTGAATAATTGTCTGGTACCACAGAATATCTGATGCTATAGATGAGGTGTCTCATTTACCAGTGTCGTTTTAACTGGGTTTTATTATTTGTCCATTTTCAGGGCCATCATCTAATGGTGTATAGGTCTGTCATGCTGTTATATTTGTCCACTTACCTCATATGTCTTTTCATAGTCTCTTACTATGGCTATTTTCAGAGATTTTCTGATCTCATCATAGACATTACCCTTTGCTCATGTAGAAAGCTTGTTTGCCAGCATGGTTACATTTCTTTTGTCCTTCCACACCGTGGGTATCAATCAAGTCATCCCTACCCTAGTCCATATATCACCCCCACTTGAGTTTCATTTTCTGTCCAACACTGTCAGGCGTTGCTTTTGTGTTTGATCCGACAGTTCCACAGCAGTTCATTGTTGTGCTGTAATATCATCAGATGACTCTGACAGTCTGTCGTCCATGTACAATTTGTGTCCCACATTTTCAATTCTTGGATCAAGGCTGGTTACAGTTGCATCATTACTTGTCATCGATGGAGAAACATGTTGACTCTCTTTGCCTGAATACACAGTCACATTTCATGCAGGCTTACTTCATATCACTGAGAATAACACAGCTTGTAATTTTTATATGAAACCTTTGTATTTTGTCAGTAAATGTTGTTTGAAAATGACTCTGCCTGTGCATAGCACAATAATTTAACATGCTAATTGTTCAGATGGGTGGTAGTATTTGGCTTTTGAATCGCTGAACATGTCTGTTCCATAGTCAGTGGTATTGGTTGTGGGTCTTGGTCAGGTTCATTTTTGTTGTCACTGAAATTAAGAAATCTGGGTTTATTAAAGAATCGTTCGCTCTCATTGAATATGAATAATATTTGGGTTCGAGCCCTTCCGGGCCTGATGCACCTAGGCCTTAAGACAGGCCCTTTGCACTCCATGTTCTGTACTAAAGTAGAGGAGCCCTGTTCCTCTAGCAAAGTTCCAGATGGCCCCCATAATTAGTTTCCTGATATCCTCAGGGTCCAAAAAAGAAGGAACCCAGATATGCATGTCTGAGTGAAGCCAAGGCCTCACACTCACACAAAATGTAGACTGAGGTTTCCTCCTCAGTACTGCATTTCCTACAAGTGGGGTTATTACTCAGCCCCATTACACATAAATGTCTTGTCAAGATGTTATGTCCAGTAAGTTAGGCCAATAACAACCCTGGATTGTCCTAGTAAAGGACAATAATTGGGCCCTTGTAGCCAGATCAGGGCCGGAGATCAGTTCTCCAGCCTGTCTCTGTGCACTACAAGGACCACACCACAATGCCAGATGCTGGTTTTCCATCCAGCGTTTCATCCTTCTTCTTATATTCTGCCTAGAGACCCCCAAGAAAGGCTCAGGTCCAATGAACCACTGAACAGAACCATCCCACACATGATTGGTGTGTTCTCATGTTTATACTGTTTTGTAGTGCTACAGATGAATGTGCGTGATGTTCTGCTGTCATATTGTCATCTGTGTTATGTCATGTTAGTGCTCTTCACCATGCTAAAGTGTGGGGTCCAAAACATGTGATGGAATGCCTACAGTGCATGTGACTGAGTCCTGCCTTGCCACATGTGATGGAATGCCTACAGTGCATGTGACTTGAGTCCTGCCGTGCCACATGTGATGGAACGCCTACAGTGCATGTGACTGAGTCCTGCCATGCCACATGTGTTTGTTGCTGTGACTGAAAGATGTTTCGGTCAAAGTGACAAATACATGTGAAGGAATTTTACTGTAATCCTTGTATTAATACCAAATACATCTGAGTTTATCTGAAAATTTTCTGGTTGTTATGGCAAAGTTCATTGATGAAAATATGTATTTGCATGTAAGAGGCAAAGTCTGTACTCTCAAACAGTCTGCTGCATCTATTTTGATGTTGTGCCACTACAATAATTCTAACAATTTTCTTTTGTAGAGTGGATATCCTTTTACTGTAATGTGAATTACTCCAAAAATTATTTCAAATTTTGTTTTAAAGTGATAGAACCAAATCAAATTTTTTGGAGAGTGTTTGTGATTCAGATATGAATGAAACATAACTTAAACTGCGTGACATGAACATGCAACTTTGGAATGATTTGATCACTGTGATTCTCCCAATTCAGGTGGTTATTAGTTTTTAAACCAAGGAATTTTGTGTTTACAGTTTTTTATGTGTGTGTGTGTGTGTGTGTGTGTGTGTGTGTGTGTGTGTGTGTGTATTTTTTTTTAAATTATGGGCAATATTAGATGTTTTTTGTCATCACATAATAATGAGACTGTAGGTTTAGTTAAGCACAGGCCCTCTATATGTCTGCCATCTTTGTTATAGTGTCACATGACTAGCTTCAGGTCTCACTGAAGTCACCTTTTTTGTCTTTGCTCATGTAAATGAAGTGATTATGATGTTCAGATGAAAGAGAGTTAGAAGACGGTCAGTGACAAGACATGGCAGGTTCCACGTCTGTGAAATTTGTGACTGTATGCTTGTGTAGAAGCCAAGAATAACAAAATTAGATCATATTGCAGAATAAGTAAAGGGAACTGTGATATGATTGTTATGTTTTAGCAGCACAACATGGCTTCCATAAAGACTGAACCTGATTCAGATGGTGAACTGTACCCAGCATCGCACATTGAGAGCCACCATATTGATATAAAAGAGGAAATGACACCTGTGTTGGTAAGTTTCCCATACATGAAGACATGAAGTGATGTGAGTTGTCTGCATCTGTGTTTTCTGCGGTAGGATAGAAGGTCTGGCTGTTTGTCTGGTATCTATTTATAAACTTGTGTAACTGAGTTTGTAATTTTGCACGCCGTTTATGACAATGTGCCAGTTAGAACCTTGCCAGTACGAAATCCTTTCTTCTTTTATGTCTGTCACCATAATCCATGTGGTATATTACTTCTCTGCATAATATTTTATTTATTTAGATATATTTCTTTAATCATCTTTTTTTGTAGAGCTGTGAAATTTGGTCTGTCGTATGAAGGGAAGAGCATAGATCATGTTTCAGAATAGAATACTGGGGAGTATGTTTTGGCATAAGTGGAGGAGCGTAACAGGAGGCATGACAAGGTGAGACTAAGGCAAGGTTCACGTCTTTCAGTCGTGACACGTTACAGTCTGCCCTAAGCCATCGGTAGTACTGGCTGTCTACAGGGGTGGCCATTCAACCTCTGAGCATGGTTTTGGTGTCTGTCATGGTTTTGAATTGCTAATGACACCAGTTGGTATCCAGTCATTAAGTGGTTAAACTAAATCCTAGCCAATTTGTTGCCAACACCAAAAGTAATATTGGTTGTGCACAAGCGCCCAGTTGGACAGGTGTCTGCGCTAACAGTAAGCCCCTTGACATCAGCTCTTTGTCTATGCAGAGGGAAAAAGGAAGGAATGAAGGATCTGTAGTGATACACTACCTTAATTGCACACATTAGTCTACACACAGCTGCCCCACTGGGGAACCTGAGAGGGGCTCATCTATCAGGGACTTTAAGAGATGGATGAAGGGGGCTCTAGGAATGGAGCATTTCATTCCGAAGACTCTCAGTGCGGAGGGCCTCTGGGGAGGGCTCCTGTACTGGGGACCTTGGGAGATATGTTAAGAAAGGTTCTGGATACAGGCATCTCTCTACATAGGGGCCCTGTTGGGGACCTGGAGGGGATTCACTTGATGGGACTCTTGAGAGAAGAGGATAGTATATCTGGGTTCCTTTCTTGGGCCCAGAGGACATTAAGATTCTAAGTCTGGGGGCCATCTGGAACTTTGGTACAGGGACAGGGTTCTGCTGAGTTGATATCAGATTATGGGACACAAAGGGCCCTTCTGTATGGCCTAGGTGCATCGGGACCGTAAGGGCTCGAACCCAATGCCGATCAATCAGTCAATCTACACACAGCTGTGTTACATAATGTTAGTTACATTCTGTGAGGTGATGGTATATCATATTACTGCCCTACCCTGTCACTAGCTTGCCTGCATGCTGTTTGAAAGCCCAGACACTCTGTTGTACTCAACACTGTATTTTGTCACTTTACGGGCATTATTCTGTCACAATTCATTGCGTGAATTGAATCTGCCAGCTGGCTGAGGTAAGTCTTGCACAGTTGCAGACTTTACCTTGTAGAATGACCAACACAGCAGACAGTAATATAACCCTGCCCATGTCATGGCGAGTGGTCAGCCGGTTAATTCCGAGCGTTTAGTGACACATTTGTGTAGCAACTCTGTTTAAGACATTTTTACTTCCATTTATGGAGCTCTTAACTGGTAACTTTAGTTGCTGGCTAGAAGCCAGTATTTGGAAGGTCCTGCGACTGGCCACCTCAGCACAGGTTTTTCTTGGTTTCCCTGTGTCTAAAAGCAAATGCTGAGATGGTTCCCAAGACTTCAAGTTGCTACTGCATGCTTCTGATGTAGCCTTCCCAACTTAAATTTCTTAGATCCTTATTTCATATTTATGTACATGCATAATAGCCACTGCCACTGGGCGACAGCCCATTTGCGGTTGAATATATGTTATTATGAACACTGGCAAGTTGAGGAATTCTAGTCTTATGAAATAAAACTCTGTCACATATATGGAGTAATATGTTATGATATTTTTTGCATTAGCGTTGGAATTGAACTATTAATTGCCGGTTGTTGAAACGAATCATCCGTTGCCTGATGGTAAAATTAAGTGTGCTTCAATTGGCTAACCACTGAATGATTTAATTCCTCTCTTTGCTAGTCATGTAACTTAATTTAGATACACATTAAGACAGTGAAGCATTTTCTGTAATTAAAGAATGCAGCAAAAGAGTACTTTTATGCATTATTGTGATTGTCTTTTTTTTAATGACAACTTTGACATTTGTATGAAAGTAAGTTTGTGCAAAAAGCTTTCAGTGGTTGGCTTTAATGCAAAACATTTTTACAGGCAGAGTACCCTGTTGGATCTCGTATCACAGGAAGGTCATGATTAATTTGGGTTCTGTGGTTTTTACACAACCATGTCAATGTACGGACAGTTGTAGCAGCTTCATACAGTGAAATGTGTGTAACGTTGTTTTAGGATGGAAGTGAGGCGATGGATATAAAAGCTGAGGAGGTTACAGATGTGAAAGAGGAGGAGGAGGGGGAGGATCCTTTGGCTATAACATGTCCAACATCAGACACTGAACAAGAGGTGAGTTTTGTGTCGGTGTTCCCACCACAAGGTAAATTGCTTATGTACTGATATTTGCTACTTTGCATCTGACTCTTCGCACTAAATGGCTGCATGCTATTGAATGTAGTTTCATAGGTTCTTTGACATCCATATTGGTAAGTGGACTAACTTAGAGAAGTCTAGGAAGCCCTCTTTACAGTGACTCTTGATTATGTTCCCTAACTTTGGCTGTCTGTGCACTCATAATCAACCTGAATAAGAGCTGGCATTATTGTATGTGCTGTAAGTTCTTTGGTCTGGCAGGTACTTATGCACTGCCACCTGTCATCTGTGGGCACATGGTGGAACATTTGGTTGAGGCACTGCGCTACCAGCCAGAAGGTCACAGGTTCGATTCCCAATGCTGTCAGTAGAATTTTTTATTGACATAATCCTTCTGGCCGCACTATGGCCCTGGGGTCGACTCAGCCTCTGACAGAAATAGTACCAGGAATATTTCCTGGGAGGTAAAGTCAGCCAGTGCATAGGTCTGACAACCGTACCACCTTCATGTGCCAATTGTTTTGAAATCTGGGAGCCTAAACCTTCTGGAACCCTCAGGTCCTGTCCAGGACTGTAATGTGATTGCATTACCTTTACCTTTACCTGTCATCTGCGCAAAACCTACCCTTGTCCCAGGTAGCTGTGGAAGATACTGAGGAGTGGGAACAGTGTACATAGTTTAATACAAGAGTGAGTTTTTTAAATTACTAGAAATAATAGTTAATCCCCCTTGAATGTATCCCTACTTTGGCGTAGTGGTGGGGCTTGTGTGGTCAAATGATCCTGAGAGCGATGGTAGCTGTAGTGTAGCTGCTGGTAGGGCCTCCAATGCCAGACAGGTCAAAGGTGATGACTTAGACAAAAAGGTATACCGTGGTCCTTCAGGTTGGGGGTTGGGCTTGAGGCTGACAACCTCACCCCATAAAAAATATATTTGTTGAGAAGCTTCAAAGAAATTAGAAACCGGACAGAAACAACAAAGACGACCCAGCGTGGGCGAGGATTTATGAGATAGAATGTGGAACGTGCAGTCTCTGTACAGAAGTGGCGGTCTGTGGAACCTTATTCAAGTAACACAAGAATATGAAGGAGACATAAGTCACAAGATCAAGAAGACTGGAAGATGATTTTGGAAGAGGCTAAGGTTTACCAAGAACTGTAACACCAGAAGACAAAAAAGAAGAAGAGGTAATAAATGAAATAAGTAAACAACTGTTCCCACTTCTGTTGAAACTAACCTTCTTGGAGAATATACCCAGCTCAACCCTGAATATGATGTTGACACAAGAAATGCCACATGACAGAACACCAAAGAAAAGAAACTTGCATGGCATTGCAATCGGGAAATGTATAGATATGAAGTACAACAGGTCACATCACGATGCAGAAGCAAATGTTTATCCTGCAAGTACCAAGTTGTAAATTTATTACCAAGACAATACATACTTACTTACTTACTTACCTACCTACTTACTTATTCCATGGAGCAGAGTCCTTCTTGAGAAGGTAACCAGTTTGCAGCTAGTCAAGCAATTCCCTGCATTTTATGAAACCCAAAGGTACATCACCACATTTACAACAGCCTGCCACCTGTCCCTATCCTGAGCCAGCTTGATCCAGTCCGCACCCCCACATCCGACTTCTTGAAGATCCATCTTAATGTTATCCTCCTATCTATGCCTGGGTCTCCCAAACAGTTTCTTTCCTTCAGGTTTCCCCACCAAAACTCTGTATACACCTCTCCTCTGCCCCATACATGCTACATGTTCTGTCCATCTCATTCTTCTCGATTTCATCACCCAAAGAATATTGGGTGAGCAGTACAGATCTTAAGCTCCTCATTCTATTGTTTTCTCCACTCCCCTGTTACCTTGTCCCTCTTAGGCCCAAATATCTTCTGCAGCACCCTATTCTCAAACACCCTCAGCCTATGTTTCTTTCTCAATGTGAGCGACCAAGTTTCACACCCATCGAAACAACAGGCATTTCTGTATATCTTAATTATTACCAAGACCATGTAGAAGTGAAGTTGAATGATTCACCTACAAGCCAGAAGTAATGAGCCAGATCACCATCACTACACTTCCTGGAGGTGGTAAGTGGAGGGGATGAAGTTCAATGGAACAAGACGCGCAGTGCAGCACCCAATGTTACGTAAGGAAGTCAGTGTTCAGCCCACGCCCATGTCTAGCACAAGCGGTTTCCGAGTTCGCAACATTGTCGTGATACTGACATACTGGTTATTACAGCGTAACGTGTTGCATCACAATCACCATGACTATTTCTGTAAATTCTTCTCTCCAAACTGTGATGTAAACATAGAATTAATGTCTTACAAATTACAAGCTTGGTGAAGGGTATGGTGTTTGTGGAAATTCTCCCCTGCCACTACATGTAATGAGGAAGGGAGTAATTGATGTAATAAGTCATACACGAAGGTTATGCTGTACTGCCACATAGTGTAATGATATTTATTGCACTAGCCACTTGATTTTCATCAATTCCTGTAGTTAAGAAATACGATACGTCTCAGCGGTAAATATCAGACGCTTTGATGTGTGGTTCCGCTGACAGCGTGATTAATCAATCTACAGCAGCCTGCAATGACAGTATTCAATTTTGCATCGTATGTATAGGACTTCTGTAGTCCACGTGAGGATACTAACATTTTTGTTCTTTAGTGAATTGTTCAGAGAAATGGTCTGTAATATCTGCTGACATACTGTTTCCTACTTACATGCTGTAAATGAAAAGATGTTTGTTGTGCTTGCATTATTTACTGCACACAATGTGCGTATGTCTGAGATCTGGATACGGAACATAATTCTGTATTGAATAACTAGAACTAGATAATTGTTGGTGTTGAACCCATTATTTTGAATTTTAACAATGGTTAACTAGTAATGTTAAATGATGTAATATTGTTAAATCTGCCTTTTATGATGGAGTTTGTCATCATACAGGCTGTGATCCATCGCACATCATTTCTGATTACACTAAAACCCATCCATGTCTACTATCCTCCTTCATCTGTCTTACAAGCAGCCTGTAACCTGACTGGTATTGTATGTTTTTCAGGTAACATCTCCCACAGTTGTGTCTGAGTATGTGATTGCAAAATTATGTTAGGGCAAGAAGATCCTACTGTGATGTCCTCACATGGTGCCAGTTCAGTAATGTTGGGAATTTGTTTTGTTATTACACACGCTGCCATGCAAGTTTTTGTTTCATTCATGTTTTGTTTTTAGGCTTGGAGTGAAGGTAGTACTGGACTCTTTTCTTTCAAGAATTATTGTAGTATAGGAAGTTTTGTTGATAGTATTTTTTTTAATAAAGTTGTTATATTTGTGTTATTAGTTGACTGTATGTGTTGCTAGTCATTTTGAACACTTTACAAAGCTACCTGGAGTTACTTTCAAATTTGGGTATGATTTACAATGTCTGAAGGTGATGTAGCAAAAGGTGATAATATGTCGCTCTTTTCTCACCAGAGTACTCTGAGGAAATGGCAAGACATACATGCTGGGGAATATTCCTGCTCTTGTGAAGTTTGTGGTGATGCATTCATTAGTCAAGATGATCGGAAGGAACACCAGCAAATACATGCTGAGTTATGGCCATGTACTTGTGAAGTGTGTAATAAATCATTCAGTCAGCAGACTATCCTGCAGACACACCGGTGCCTGTATACTGGGGAACGGCCATATACCTGTGATGTGTGTAATAAATCGTTCAATGAGAAGAGTAATCTGAAGAAACATCAAGTTGTGCATACTGGTGAACATCCATACACCTGTGAAGTGTGTAGTAAATCATTCACTCAGCAGAGTACTCTGAAGACACATCAGCGCATACACACTGGAGAACGTCCATATACCTGTGATATATGTAACAAATCATTCATTGTGAGGGGTACACTGAAGAGGCATCAACGCCTACATACTGGGGAACGCCCATATACTTGTGATGTATGCAATAAGTCTTTCACGCGACACAGTAATCTGAAAACACATCAACGCAGACATTCTATAGGGCGTCCATATACGTGTGATGTGTGTAATAAATCATTCACTGAGCTGGTGACTTTGAAGATGCATCATTGCACACATGCTGAACAATTTCCATATACATGTGGTGTTTGTAATAAATCTTTTACCCGGCGCAGTCATCTGAAGACACATCACCGCGTGCATACTGGGGAACATCCGTACACCTGTGAAGTGTGTAGGAAATCTTTCACTCGACTGAGTTATCTGAAGACTCATTATCACTTACATACTGGAAGAAGTCCATATATGTGTGATGTATGTAATAAATCTTTCTCTCAACGTTGCAATCTGAAGAAGCATCGACGCATACATACTGAGGTATGCTCGTATTCTTGTAATGTGAAATAAGTCATTCAACATTATGGTGTGAACCTCTCTGGCACCTGTCTCTCATATTCAGGTGAGTCACACTGACTCTTGCAAAGCTGGTCTGTGCTCTCAGTACATAGCATTACTCCGTGTATTAACATGAACCACAGTAAAGGTGGCAGGGGTACATGGTGTTGCAGTTGGTTGAGGCACTGCGCTACAAACTGGAAGGTCATGGGTTCAATTCCTGATGGTGTAATTGGAATTCTTCATTGACATAATCCTTCCGGCCGCACTATGGCCCTGGGGTTGACTCAGCCTGTAACAGAAATGAATACTAGGAATATATCCTGGGGGTAAAGGCAGTCGGTGCGTAGGCCTGACAACCTTACCACCTTCATGTGCCGATTGTCTTGAAATCTGGGAGTCTCAACCTCCTGGAACCCTCTGGGCCTGTCCAGGCTGGTAATGGGATTGCTTTACCTTTACAGAGAAGATGGTATCTATAAGAAGCAACGTATACTGTGCTACAATCAGGCACCACACGGAGCTGGACTGTAAAAATGCCAGACTGTTGAAAGCATCTTTACAACCTCTAATTCCTTTGTCACTGTCAGTGTTAACATGCCTTTTTTTACACATCTTTTTTCAGCTCTGGCATATTCATTATGTTGTTATGCCTTTATTGCAAATTGATGTGTATAAATATTCAAATTAGACATTCAAAAACAGTCAGTGAAGGAAAAGGAGTGCAGCTCTTTTGGGCTTAGAGCCATGTAAGTTGGTTGTAGTGTTGTGTACGCACTGCTGTTTTGAATTATTATTTTGCATTACTGTGCTTTATTGACAACGATTTAGACAATCTGTATGTATGCGATATAATCATTCATTTTATTATTGTTCACTGCACGTGGAGGCAAAAGGAAGCTGTGGTGAGGATGTTTGTCAAGTTCAGTTCACATGTATTTGAGTGCAGTAGACTACAGAGAGATTTTGCAATCCTTTCACCACAGTTCGGTTTGCCATGCTTCCTGAGCAGAGGTCTTGTGATTCCCGACACGAGCCTGTAAACGAAGTCCAAATAAGGATGAACAGGACGTCTGTTCGGGATATGATGCCAATGAAGAAGTGCCAATCGGTTGCTCCATTATTAAAGACATTTCGGAAAATATGAGTGTGATCCACCAGTAAACAATCTTTTCAAAAAGGGGAGGTGGTCTGGAACTGAATACCACGCGGAGGTATGAATTGTTAAATACCCTCGGCAGAGAGACTTCCATCATTCTGACATCGATTCTGACTGCCTAAAGAAGACGAGCCGAGCAACTAGAGGTGGTCCTGTCGAGACCTGTGTTTGTGACCGAATTGGAGGGTCTTGGAGTTGACATAAGATGCTGGTTAAAACTTCTATCTTTTGTGAGTAAAAATTGTTTAATCTCTCAGCCAAGGCAGATCGGGTTAGCAACCAGTAGGCCGGGAAAGGCGTAGAATAATATTCCGTTAATGTATTGTTTGTTGCTTATACAGTAAAATGTCGCTGTAACGAACGCCAGTATAATGAAATGTTCAGAATTGTGAAATTATTTTTAGGCCCCTTCCCTTTTCCCTATTTAATGTGTGTTAAAACATTTCATTTTAACGAATTTAGAACTTTCAGTATAACGAATTAAAATTTTGCCTTT
>Ga0123352_10007673_pt1 | contig 16681 bp, 7 predicted proteins | sample TergutLab28metaG_FD_89700 | JGI IMG/M metagenome (GOLD analysis project Ga0123352, IMG submission 89700) | Labiotermes labralis P1 segment gut microbial communities from Petit-Saut dam, French Guiana - Lab288 P1 | ecosystem: Host-associated > Arthropoda: Insects > Digestive system > Gut ... | reverse complement strand
TGGTGGGGGGGGTGTGTGGGTTGAGTGACTGGGTGTGTTTTTGTTTGTGTGGGGGGGGGGGGGGGGGGGGGGTGTGTAGTGTTTCACAGAGCACATCCTTGCAGTGGTGCCATGTATTTCACAAACATCCTACATATCAGTGTTCTAACATACACACACAACCTTGTCTGACGTGATAATTGGCTCGAATAGATGTTTACACTACCTTAATACAGAAAGAAATCCTGCATCGTTTAACATCAAAGAGATAAATGGTGACATCATAACATAATGCGGGCATTTTCTTACTCATAACTACTCCTTCAACAAAAATAAATAATCTTCCAGTAGAGAAGAGTAAATGGTCTTAAGAAGGAAAAATTGGGACATGAAGGACATCACATTACAAAAAACCTTGTGATTTACACTGCTGTACAGAAACATCTAGCCTGTTAAGTGTTATACCCTTCACCTAACACTGTCACTGTTGCTGGTGTGGCAGAATTTAGGAGGCTGGTGTACAAACTCTTGGAAAATAACTGGAAGATTAAGAAAGGATGTGACAGGATAATAGTGAACAGACTGTTAAGAAGTGGTCATAAAAATGTGAAATACCAGAACAATGAGTTTGGACATGGTCACTTCAGCAACCAAATTTCAAAACTAACCCAGTGAAAGTGAGAATAAAATTAAATGCAGAATGGATGTAAAAACAAAAACAGGACAGTCAGTAACCAGTCAAGGCATAATATAGACAGATCCTGTTCACTAGTCATATGGGATACAGATGGATCTCTCTTCTAAGTGGTTAGTCACGAAGAAATAAGATGATAAACATGAACTGTAAGTTATGACTATTGAGAAGGGCCATAAGAGTCATCAAGACCTATTTTACATTATTATTCTGCAATTCCTTTATGGGATAAAGAAAGAATATTACAAAATTTCAGTCTGTGTATTGCACAGCTATAATAAACTGGATGGCTGGGATGCAAATCTCAACATGGGCAGGAATTTTTCTCTGTTAACACCCAGATCAGTTTGGGGGCCATTTAATCTCCTAACTGATTAAGTATTAGACTTTTTTTTTTCAGAGATGAAGTGGTTGGAGTGTGAAGCAGACCTCTGTATACTACCACTTGAGGCACCACTTCCATGTCCGCAGTGGCTATCTTACACATACCTTACCTTCATTTCCGAACAGAACTTCATAATATGAAGACTGTGTACTTCACCTCTTTAGCCCATGCCTACATGACATCATCTATTACCAAACATGTGGCATAACTTTCATTTTACTTATGGCTATTATATCCAACACACCTGTACCATACACAATAATAATATGATAACCTAACCTGTTACAGAGAGAAACCTCCTGGAGAAATGTCAGTTCAAAGATGAACAAATTTGTCTTTAGTTCAGTGACACAACCACAAATGTGGTATTGCTGTTGAGATTCACGTTTTCTGGGATCTTCCACCATTTAGACTGGTAAATACTTAATAACATTTTGAGTGACCAAAGTCCATTCATCTTCAGGTCAAGCAATCCAAGAAGAGCATTGGACAGCGTGACAATGAAGACAAAGGCATTACGATCCTTCAAAATGTTGACAAATACATACCAATCACATTGGTACTGGTCTGCCAATGGGCTGTACAAATGTACATTCATATTTATACCTGTGCTGAATAATTATATTAACGTCAGAAACTGCAAAGTCAAAATTCACATACTGTACAAAGCAGTCACTAACATACCAGTACTCAAAATGACACTGGTCAAACGATCAGTTGGAGAGGGCAGTATTTCTACATCATACTACTGGAGTCCCACAATCAAATCTTGGCCTTGAGGCCCGCTATCCGAATCGAACCTTGCTGAGGTTTTTCCCAGTCCCTTCAAACATATGACTGGAGTACCTCAATTTCAATCACGAACGCTTACTTCCATATCCTTTCCAATTCATCATTCAATACTTAACCAACTATTCAATGCACAAGTAAACGTTAATGATAGCGTTAACATAAAATAAAAATACAAAAAATGAAACCAATATTCCTTATTAACAGCGTTTCTCACGTCCTTGCATACTGCCAGTTACATAATCGATTTACGGAAACTTTTTGCGTTAATGTATGTAAATGTCAGTGTACATCTCACACTACTTTCGGATATTCTCGAAAACTGTGCAACTAACGGCTACAAAGCCGTCTCATATACTCGTGTTCTTTGAGCTAATGCAGAGTTCCTCAAAACAAAATACTGACAACAGGTACACTTACCATGCACCTTACTTATGTTGGCTGCACAGGCACAACCATTTCTACTTTTCAAATTCAGAAAGTAAATTGTGTATTATTTCACACTTTGTGCCACACCACACTATCCAAAAATATTAACGATAAGCCACAAGATTTCAAGTGATATCACAACCGTTAACATTAACACTCTTCAAACCCGAATGCCACCATTTCTTCCCTACTTGAGCACGCCCATCCACCACTAAAACGGAACATTGATCAGAGAACGGAGTTGCGACGTTATGTCTTGGACACACATTAATACTTCTACGCCCATGCTTCAACGGGTCGTGTGCACGTAGTCGCGCGGAACATGCAAGTATCACGGATTAAAGATTCGAATGCGTCACGGAGGTGGGTCAACCACGGATCGTGCAACTTCCCATTCCCACCAATTGTAGCTGATAAAGACGGCGCATGCAGAGGTAGCCGTCTTTAATTAGCCATTATAGGAACCGTGGTGCCTTAATGCGTTTGGGTTAGAGCAGAGACAGCATAGCGAACACATGGATTCTTCCATTTTTCAGGATTTACGTAGGATCCCTTCGTAGTAAAGATGTTATATAAATATATATGTGTGTGTGGGTTTAGCACCCTACCCTGCTTCCTTTCCTCCTGGAGACCCTCAGCCATATTAATCCACCACCCACAATTGCAGAGACCACCACCTGGTTGGATTGATTACAAGCCCTCTGGGTTAAATCCTCAGTCACCCATTGAACTAGCAAAAGTATGACCACATTAAGTTCTCATATTAAGACGCCAGATACAATTTATAACACATCCGTTTACATTCCAGCAAAGTATTTCACACCAATGGTTCAATTTAGCAACTGCCATCAGCTTGATTTCTGTCTTCTGGGATGTGACATTCTGTCTCTGGGTAAGGGGCACCTGACAACACAGCACCATATCCAGAACATTTGAATCCCCAACCACACCACCATAAGGTAAAGGTAAAGCTTTCCTTGTACATGCCTGAGCTGGCCTTTTGGGCTCTAGGAGGTTGAGGCTGCCAGAATTTCTAAACAGTCAGCACACAAAGATGGCAAGGTTGTTAACACTATGCACTGGCCACCATTGTCCCCAGGAGACATCCCTGGTACTCATTTCTATTAGAGGCCAAGTCAACACTAACAGGAATTGAACCCACAACCTTCCTGTTTGTTGCACAGTGCCTCAAGGAACTGTGCCACCATATATGCCCAACCACAACACCATAAGAACTTTAACGTCCACTTTGCACATGTCTCTGTCCTAAGCTATCTGGATGGCTTGTTGGCTGATTGATAAATAACACAAAGACAGGCACACGACCACATCATAAGGGAAATAATAACAATCAATCTTCAGCCAAGCGACACAAATAGGAGCATGAGTTCCTCCTATGGAGGATGTGGAAGCTATTCCTCCACTTCCTGAAGAAACTAGGATTCTCTCTCCAAGGACAAACAGTAACCTCCCCCTGATAAATGATAAACACTTGTCCACCATATTCTTCAAAAACAGACCTTTTTTTTTGTTTGTTTACCATTGCCCATTAACATTGGTCACAGGAAGAACAAAAAACTGACTGTTTTCTCATATTTCTATGTTCCTCCTGTCATGACACTATCCATGGCCCATACAGGGCTATCTCACTACCCAGGATAACAATAACTGTAATTCTTGAGCTGCTGGGATTGTTACTTACCTGCATTGGTGAGGCACAAGAATATGAAGCATACATACTCACAGAAAAAAAAATGAGCATGCACTCATCTATGACACCTAGATTATGCACTTTCATTCCAACATTAAAGAGAGAATTTTTTGCCTGGACAAGTAGTGCCTCCTCAGATAATAACAATGATTTGGCAGTATGTAATTTGTACAATTTCAGTGTATGCTTTATGTTCTGAGTTTACCTAACAGTGCATGTGGCAAAAAAAAATTGTGGAAATAAAAGATCTTGTTCATTTGAATGACAAGTGATAAGGAGTGAAACATACACCACAACATCTTTTACAGTTCTCATCTCTTGTCTAAAGAGATCACCAGAACATGGGTTGGTTTTAAATTCCATATAACTCTGTTCTAAATTTTAATTTTTTTTTTATGTTCTTCTATGAGGAACACATGTTGATAGTTTTATATCCTTCAAACAACATTAATTTAAAAGTAAGTTTAGGTATTTAGAATTGAATGTAATAAATCCACAAGCATGGAATTTTAATGATACTGTTCAGATGATGGGAGGATATCAACGAAGTAAACAGACAAACCTGCATATTGTCATGCGACTTTCAGTCATTACAACTAAGATATTATATGTTAGAGTATACAGAGTTTCAGAATGCACTTTTCCAGACTTCTGCATCCTTCAATGGTCCTGATGCCCACATACCGCAGATATAAATATATCATTAACAGAGCTAATAAACTGTAAACTTATTACATTTCATAATTAGAAATACTGATACTGACAATAATCAACAGCAAAAACGTTATGTTGTACACAGTCATATTTATTTTTCATGCATTTTGTAAACTTGTAAACTTCACAAAAAATAGTTAACACAAAGCTGAAGACAAGGTTACTGTTTAAAATTTCAGTGAAAATTATTTCTGATACCTGGAGTTTTTGTTCTTTTGACATAAAGACGTTTTTCACAGGGAAGAAAGGGATAACCTGATGATACAATTTTCTGGCCAAATCTATTTCATTTATTAAAAAACATTAATATTTACAGCTGAAACTGGAGCGCTAATCTTTAAAAACAGGAGTGGAGTACCAGTAACACTCCTGGTTGTAGAATTAAAACTTGAGACTATGTATCTATAACAAAATTTAAACACTATCAATTCCTTAAAGTATTTTGTTCAGTTGTATTGTACACATTTACAAGGCATAGATAAATGAAATATTATGGATTTAGAATCACATTTATTTACTCAAGTTTTATATCATATTTATGATAATTGTCTTCCTGCTTGTAAATGTGATTTATTTCTGCTAAATGACTACTTGTCAGAGCATAATGGAACGTGCCAAGTATTCAGTACTAGCAGGCACAGTCACAAGCACAACGACGCACTCGCTTGTCACGGCGGTGGAAAACTTCATCCACACTTCGCACTGACCTGGGTTGGACATCTGCAATGCAATAAATCACGGCTGATGTTAGAGTGAAAATAAACTGCAAAACCTGAAAGACAAAGCCATTGCACGTGTTCAAATACAGAACTATAGATATACAGGCAGCACAAAGGTAAAGTTCCACACACATTTCATCTCAGCACTACACAGAAGCCATGAAAAGAAGTCCAATCTATTGATATGTTCCACATCTCCCTCCTGCTACTATGCTACCCCCCATTCAGTATACACATTTATACTCTACCTGCTTCTAGTGATTCTGTTGACAGGAACTATAGTATAATAGTCATGATGTGATATGATAATCTTCACAACTAAAGAGCATTGTGGCTGGTAGCAAAGATCAGAGTGGACAGGAAGGAGGAAGTTTCACTTATCTTCATCTCCACAACCCAAGGGGCACCTTTCTGTAGTCTCAGTACAGATGGACATGAGTAGGTAGCCTCAACAGCCAGCAATCTTTCCGCATACAGAGAGACATTATTCAATACACAGGAGGATAAATGGGGCCATATATAGGGAAAATCATAATGCAATAAACCAGTCATCCACTAAATTTATTAAGCCCATCTATTCAACTAATTTCTGACACACATATAATGAAATTTATATTGAACCCCAAAGAAACAGGACACCCCTTAAAGTGAGAAATACATGTAAAGCGCTAACATGTACTATGATATATAGTAAGGGAGTCAATGTAGCAGTTTTAGAGGACAAAGTGGCAAAGGGACAGGCTTCTCTGAGTACTTCAGTTTTACCCGTCAGTTTTCATTCCACCAATGCTCAATATTCAAGTAAAAAACGTTTAGGTCATGCACCTCCATCTAGTGCTGAGGTGAAGAATGAGTGGCACTGTATTTCCACTTCTCCTGTATACCTTCATGGCATGTACAGAGACAAATTTACCTTTATTATCCATGGCTAGTAAAACAGGCCTATTGGTAGTTGCAGTACCAAAGGACACTGTCTCATCCCACTCCATGAATAAAGAAAACTACAAAAACAGAGTATGATACACAGAACAATAATGATCAGAAGCAATGCAAGAAGGGAAACAAAGATGAAACTCTTCAAAGTGGTGGCCTATACATGTCATTTTGAAGATATTAAATTATGACTTGGCCAAGAAACAAGACTGCAAACAGTGTATACACCATGACACACTACAGAGACTTTACAAAGGCATTCTCTACTTTCAAAATGTAATTCTGCTTCATGGTACATGCACAAATGTAATTTCATTCATGACCTTCCATGAAACCCACAAATGCTCAGCAGAATTATGTTGAATTTCTTCAAAACCAGCCATGAAAGACAGAAAGTATGGGTAGAAATTCTCTTACACCCTTAAGCAAATATGACTGCCATTAACCAATTTTCATGAAACTCATATTTGCCTGACAACTTTTAGTAAACAACTTCTGTACAGAATTTGATGAAAATCAGACAAACTGTATAGTTGCTGATAAAAGGTCACAGATAGATGAATGGACAGATGGACAGGTGGACTGACATAGTGTCAACATAAGGCATTCCTCTTTACCCATAAACAGTGCCTGAAAGTAGAAGAGAATACATACATGCTACAAATATCAGGTTCTTGAAAACAGACATATGAGTTGAATTATCAGATGAAAATGAAAGAAGCCATAAAGCATATATATCAATACATACACAGACAAAATTAGTTTGTATAAAGGCCAGTTGTACCAATAATCAAAAAACAAAATCTTACAAACTGGCACCTACTGACACATACTTTGAACATCTATGTATAAAGTATGTGTATTTGCTGATACCACATGCAATCAATGAATACACAATGATACACACCACATATTAATATCAAAGTATACTCACAGTGTGGACGAGGTTGTGGCTGTCCCTCCACTTGGATTTGATGCATCATGGGAATAGGAATATCACCTGTGAGGTGCTGCTGGTTCAACATTTCTGGAGCTGGGGACTGCTGGTGGAAGACATGACCCTCAGCTGCATGCATGGCTGCTGCTGCTGCTGCTGCTGCTGCTGCTTCAGAGTTAAAAGCACGGGACTCACCCATATATGCATGGACAGGGATTTGTTGGTGCTGGAAAGCTCTGCTTTCATGTCCCTCAATCTGAACTGGGTGGAATGTTTGACCTTCATTTGTCTCTACATGGACTGGTACAGGTGGGTGAGTGAATGCATGGGCTCTGTGGGTCTCTACATGGACTGGCAGGGGTATGTGTGAGAATGCTCTGCCATCACGAGTAGTCACCTGAACTGGGACCTGTTGGAGTGTCCTACCTTCACGGGCTTCAACTTGGACTGGGATGCGATGCATGAACCTTCCTTCTTGAGCTTCTGCTTGACTGGGAAATTGGGGTTGGGAAGGAAGTTGGTCTTCACGAGTCTCTGTCACCTGGATAGCAGCATGGACCTGATTGGGGTGCAGCTGCATATTGTGCATGGGCACAGCCACAGGTAGAGGTACTTGCTGCACATGGTTGGGTGGTGGAGGAACAAGCCCAACCGCAGGTTGGGTAGCACGATTGACTGGAATGGGAATTCTGTTCTGATGAGGTTGCATGGGACCATGGAACTGGAGTGGGAGATGTACAGGGCCAGGTAAGGGAACCACAATCGGTGTAGCCATCATTTCCATTGGCATGTGACTGTGAACAGTACAATATGATCAGAATTCTTTCAGTGTAGAAATTGACAGTGCACTAAGTTAAGAAAATACATGCTATTATTTAGTTGAAAATCTTTTATCTCCCTGTCTCATTCATGCACCTAAAAGATAAATTTGTCATTTTTGTAGTTCCCTGTTAGGGTACTAATATCAGTGATTCTAAAACAGAATGTACATAATCATGAGCTTATATCCGTACACTTTGGTCCCTTGTGAGGATCAAAGAAGGAATTTTGGGAGTGAAAGTTTATGGTAGCCGGCACCCCATGTCAAAGAGAACTGGGGACATTGGGGTGTCGAAGATCTGTTAAGGGAGAAAAACAAGTGGAGAGCACCAACCTTGGGGGCAGGGAGATGGAGCTGAGGCCAAGCACTTGGATCCTGACAGTATTAGGGACTAGATGGTGCATGGACTTGTTTGATAAATGTATTTACTACCGAATATTAAACTACTGAAGTGTTGTCATTTCTGTTGAGAGTGTTCAACCCAACGATATCAGTTAATGCACAACCATTGATGACCTGTACCACCATATCTACCATGTATATTCCCTAAGATAAGACGTGTTCGCTGCCGGACAGATTAGCCAAGTGAACAGTTGCAAGCTATATTGAAAAGAGTCATTGTTCACCTAAGAAAATATGGTTGTGAGGAGAATTCACTACCAATGGGATAACAGCAAACCCATTAATTCATTAAGTTCAGTATTATAGCTATGGCCACAGCACCTCTAGCTTAGGCTGATTCCCCACTGTTACCAGTCTGTACCACCAAGCATACATTCTACAGGCTAAGCCAACATGACACAATAATCAACAGAAATTAAAAAACCAACAATGTACAGGATAACAACATATTTGCATAGCCACTCAAATACGCAATGCAGACATTGTCTCTTTTATCATTCCCCCGAGCACAACAACTGTCATGGAATGTGCCAGCAGGTCCAGCCTTTGCATATGATCAAAATGCCATGCTCTGGAAAGTGATAATCAAAACACCCTCTACAATATGATAATTAAAGGACATCTTCAATAGCAAAACATGAACAATGCAACCCAAAAGTTAATGTGGGAAAAAGAAAATTACTAGCTGTTGAGAAACAAAGCCTGGGTCTTGCCACCCATTTCCCATATCTGGCAACTTCATGTTTTACTGGAAGCTTCATTTCATGTGACCACAGCTACATAATTGCACGTATGGTGTAAGTTCTGTTTCTACTGACCGTTGATCCTTGCCACTCTCACAATAAATTGCCATCTTCTCTCCAGAAATATGCTCATATCGTGGATCTGTCGTCAAATTCACACCAAAGGGCAGTCGAATAGTGTGAGGTTGGTGGTCCACAATTTCCTCTGCACGGCGTTTTTCTACTACACAGTTCATCCTAGATCTCTGATTCTTTTCCATCATTGCCTGCAAACACAGAGTAGAAATGCAGCACCAAAAAACTTTTAAAATCAGAACAAAGGAGCAAACAGAACTAATAACTGCATATCATGTAACAAGTTTACTTGACTCAAGTCATCTAGAGAGGACAAGGAATTCCCTGCATATACATTTACCATCAAGAGTGAAAGAGATGTAAGAGATATGATCTACCTCACGAAGTCTCTCCATTTGCAATACCAACCTCACTACATTATGGTAAACTATTACTAGACATGAAGTTCTGTGGACTGAGCCACAGTAGCATGAACATTCCATCTGCTGTACAGGAAATGTCTCTACCTAGTCCCGCAAAAACTGAGTTACAGTGTGGAGGAAAATCCACTTCAGAAGTCTAGAAGATCTAGTCATGACAGTAAAACGATTTCATCTAGTGTAGAAGTACTGCCACACCCAGACCCTTTTAAGTTGGTTTCATAGTAGGTTGGGGTTTGATCTGAATAATATGTTGACAAATGTGAACCACTAGTCTAGTTGACATAGATTTAAGCCTATTAACTGAACAAGCCCCAACACTAGTAACTTATATTCACTGTTGTTGAAAATTGTGTATACTTCACTGAGGTATTTCTCTCCCTACATTTTTCACTTGTATGATATATGAAACATTCTCACTGTATTCTAGTCATACGAAAACTTACTCCAGCCAGATCATCAAAGTCCAGCTGCAGTGGCAATCTGATCTGTATTGGTGTGTGATCCTGTAACACAGGTTGCTCAGTCTCAGGCTGCTGCGTCTGTGGTTGTGGCTGCTGATGAGGCACCTCCTTATCATCTTGTTTGTTTTCAACTTCATCACTAATGCTGTTCTCGGCTTTGTTGTCCACCAGGTGTTGGAAAACCGGCTGGTCCTCATGGCTTCCAACAGCTGCAGCTTCATCCTGGAACAATAACAACATAGCAACGTAGCAATATAGTCTCAGGGACCTAATATAGATCAAGAAGGATCCAACTATGCCAGTGGCGTACCCAGGAATTTTGTTTGGGGGGGGGGGGTTCAACAATTTCAGTTGATGACAAAGGACAGAGTGAATGGGGATCTGGGGGTGGTAGCCCCCTAGTCAGGGGTTCTGGAGGCAGCTGTAGTTTGGTACAAGAAATTTCATTTCATATAGTAAAATTTTCTTAATTTAAGGTACTTTAAAACTATTTACGATGACAACTAATTTATTGGTCATTACTAATGTAAAACAATTGCAAACTTAGGTAGTTTTAGAATTTTACTGCCTTTTCCCAAACATCTTGGGATGTTGGCGTCCTAAATTCAGCAATTTTTAACAGTATTCACAATTGGGTTGAGTTTAGCACGATTTTGGAGGGCCTTCGGAATTTGGGGGGGGGGGGGTTTGAACCCCCCAAACCCCCCTCCCCTCGCTACGCCACTGAACTATGCCATATAGATAGATGAGTCTACTTTCAAACCAGCGCCTTATCCCATGCCGTGGGAAAGCCTGTAAGATTCATATGATTGTCATATAATTCTGATTCTCAAACACCGATGTAAAAAATCCTTAGTTCTTAATAATTCTCCAAATGAAATTTGTATTTCCTTTCATTTTTGCCTAAGGAAGAAAAAGTGATGAAAGATATTTCATACATTATACACATCATATAGCAGTATCAGAGTGACTATGTTTTTTTTGTTTCATCAAGATTTAACAATGGTTTCTCAGGTGCATAGCATACAGTGTCAGATGAGAGGGTAACTCTGAAGAATGTAATGGGCTGCTTAAATTACCATCCTCTCATTTGCCTGGCAGGACTGAAAAGAGCCTCAAAAGAGGTTCGAGTGCCTGGAACCTCCCAAATACTAGCAGAATTCTAACCACCCAACCATGATATTGGGAAGGATAGTGAAACTAATGTTACAATTGACTGGGCATAACTCGGAGTGAAGTTTAAGTTGGAAAACTGAGAGGGTAATATTATATTACATATTAGGTCCACTGGATGGATGATGGATCATGCCAGCTGGCTGGTTCAGGCATGTGGCAGTGCTGAACTTCTGTGTTCTGCACCAGACACTTTCCAATGTCCACCAGAATGACAAGTCTAATTATCACATTCATACCAAATCAACATTTTTTATAATTGACAATACGTATGCAACGCCACCAAAACACCCTAATTAACAACACATATCTCAGCACAGTAATTACATTGTCACACAGCATGAGCAAGAGAATAAAAATGCATTAAAGTTTTGGTTGGAAATCCTGAAGGACAGAGACCACTTGGAAGACCTAGGTATAAATGGGAGAATAATATTAAAACATAAAACGTGGGTGGGAAAGTGTGGGCTGGGTTCATGTTCTTTAGGACAGGGGAAGTAGCGGGTTCTTGTAAACACAGTAATAAAACCTAGGGCTCCATGTCAGTGGAAAATTTCTTTGCTGAGTCAGCAACTACGAAATGTAGGTGTATTAACCCCCCCCCCCCCTCCGGTTTTTGAAGCCAGATAAAGTTGAGATGAAGCAGGAAGTCTCTCGCCTTGACCTATCACACTCCACTGCGCCGGTTTTTCACACACAGCAAGTATTCTCCAGCAACCGTTAGAGCGTAGACTTTCTCTTTTCCTTTGCTGCGGTTCGTGTCCAACCACCCAAGACGTGACGTCACGAATCTGCTTTTCTCACGCCAAGATGCAGCTGGTTACATTTAGTTAATGCCTGCCTGAAGTACTTCTCAAATGCTTTTAGTATAATTTTCTGTTACTTGCAGTTTCAAAAGGTAGATAAGAGAATCGTATTGAAATGGATCCTCGGAGAATCAGTTTGTCGTTTATAGTTCACACGTATTTCACGATACTTCAAATTATTGTGACCAAACAGGATTGAATGATTGAATGGTGGCGAATAGACGTAATGAACTGCAAAGGAAGTGAAAGGGAGTGGTTGGGGCCTAATTTAAGGATTGTACCGGCTTAGGCCTGGAAGCACTGGGGAAAATCAAGGGAATCCTCAGTTAGGAAAGTCGGTGCCCCGGCCAGAATTCGAACCTGCCGTTTTCTGTATTCAGAGAATAGGGTGTAAAGCTCTAAACTCAGTGATTTTTATTTGGCACAAAGTTCAGATATTGGCGTTCGTGAACATGCGACAAACCTTCCCTTATTTCCAAAGGAAAACCAAGCAGTTTCTGTAAGAATGACGTTACAGAATTTTGTGTTTGGGTGCCCCAGATTCGAATTTCGCGCGGTTGAGAACCCTCAATGATTGCTGTTCTCTGAATGTCGGGATATTACTCGAAATAGACCACGGCTTCCTACATCCGAATTCTCACCTTTTCGCCATTTAGAGTGATGCCGCCTTCTCGCTAGATGCCACATAGCCTCTGAAACTGTTAACAGACCAACTATATGGTCTAAGAACAAACACCACAACAAGAAACACCTTGTCAACTGCAAACTACTGAAAGAACGATCTGTGTTACCGAGTTCGCCTAAGTCAGACCGCCAGCTGAATTTCCTTTATGATTTCGTCTTCTGTTTTACCTCTGTTCAGCATTTCTGACTACAGATTTATGTCTGCAATGGGTGGGACGCAGAATACAGCATACAGTACGTGAAGGCTTACAGCTTTCATTTGAAACCTTTCTCGATATGGTCAATATTTAATTTGTCAACAAGAGGATTTCTCTCTAGAGTCTAGTATTTACATTGCGGAATAACTACCTCAGTGTTATACTTGCATTCGCGTTTGTAATAAACGAAAATGGAAAGAAAAAAAGTATTTTAAATGTGTGTTTTCTACACAACATTTCGCAAGTACATAATGGGAAGCTGAATGATCCGTACTGCTCACCCAATATTGTTTGGGTGATAAAATCGAGAATAATGAGATGGGCGGGGCATGTAGTGCGTATGGGGGAGAGGAGAGGGGGGTACAGGGGTTTGGTGGGAAACCTAAGGAAAAGACACTACTTGGGAGACCCAGGAATAGATGTGACGATAAAATTACTATGGATCTTCAGGAAGCAGGATGTGGGGGTATGGACTGGATCGAGCTGGCTTAGGATAGGGACAGGTGGCGGGCACTTGGGAATGCGGTAATGAACCTTCGGGTTCCATAAATTGCGGAAAGTTTCTTCACTAGCTGGAAGCCGATCAGCTTCTCAAGAAGGACTCTGCTCCATGAAGTAAGTAAGTAAGTAAGTATGCAATTAAGTAAGTCATTCAGTAAATTTACTACACAATGTATGAAATAAGCGCACATGAGTGTGGCCGTAACTATCTTTTCATGATCTCCCGCATGTCTAATGTTTGGAAGCACCACGTACCCAATGGATTTTAGGTACTAGACGGGAGGATAATATTAAAATGAATCGTGAATAAATAGAACTGAATATCTGGACTGGATGTATCTGACTCAGGATAGAATCCACTGGCGAGCACATGTGAGCAAGGTAATGAAAATTCTGTTGTATAAAAGGTGGGAAATCTCTTCACGTTTTGATTTCAGCGACTACTATCCCCTAAAAAGGACATTGCTCAGTGCAGCTAGTTTCTTTTCGGAGACAGCACGAAGACAAACCCTGTTCATTTGAATTCTTGGCTGCGGGAACAGCGAAGTAGCACTTTCTTGTCACTGCCTTTCTCCAGTGTAACTAGCTAATGACGTACCTCAAAGTCAACAGAATTTTCAGTCTTAAAAATCGATAGTCACATAACCTTTGTTCAAGCCCCAAGTCAACAAACCTGAACTGGGAATAATGCGTGACTTGCACGTTTTTATAACCTCTTTGGATGGAGAAACTCGGCATTCTCACGGCCTCAGTGCCAGATGGGATTATGAATGCAATCAACTACTGCGCTTCTTCTTATTCTTCTTGTTATTATTCTTTGGAGAAAGCGGGAAACGTATGTTGATTATAATGATGATGATGATGATTATCATTACGACTAAAGTGCCGGTAATGATTTTGTTGATTTAAACATAAGATACAAAGCGAATGGTTACGACCCGAATAGAGTAGCTAGGGAAGAACAAGGGAAAGGTGTAACTAGCAATTAAAATTATGCACAGAAGCTGTTAATGACATGAAGGCGAAGTAAAGAAGAATCGGTTTACATGTTTTAGAAACTGTTTCTTTTTATAATGTAAACTACATAAAATCGCGTTGACATCCAACTTGGTACGAAAATTGGGCTTCCTGAACGTAGACAACTAGTGTCAAACTAGTAGCACTTTAAGCGCATCACACTGCAAAGGGTCAGACGGTAAATATTCGTCATATCGAAAAATACTATTTAAGTACAGCACTATGGCTTAATATGTGCTGTACTTTAGTCCAGCACTTCCACTGATATCCGAGAGGCAGGCGAATGGAGCAAGGCATTGCAAGATTATCCTACTGGCCTATGTCTGGATGATATCTTAAACCTGTGAAGTACACATTTTCCAAACTCTTATGAGGTAGCGCAGCTGGGTAAGGCACTGCGCTATAAGCCGGAAGGTCGCGGGTTCGATTCCCGATCATGTCATTGGAATGTTTCATTAAAATAATCCTTCCGGCCGCACTATGGCCCTGGGGTCGACTCAGCCTGTAACTAAAATGAGTACCAAGGGGGTAAAGGTGGCCGGTGCGTAGGGCTGACAACCTTACTACCTTCATGTGCCGACTGTCTTGAAATCTGGGAGCCTCAAACTTCTGGAACCCTCGAGACTTGTCCAGGATTGCTTTACCTTTGCCTTACGAGAAGCCACCTTACAATAGTTGGTGCCATCACTGTGGTGACATGAAGCACACACACTAATTAGGCGCCACCGTAAAAATTCGGTCTCGACGGTGACCTGGCGCCCGGAGTTTGTGCACCCTGCCTCAAAAGAGTCTACGGCCGCTTCCTCTCGACCCAAGAGACATTCATACAGCCTTCTTGGATGTGAGGCCGTTAATCATGCTAACGTTTTCGAGGATCATACTGCCTCCAACTTCAGAATATATTACTCGCCGATGTAAACAATATTCGCCTTCTTTCCATGTAACGTATGTGACATAACACACTATGCTCCCATTCTCGTACTTCATAACTGTCGTTTCACGGTTTTTGAACTCTGTAACAACGGTGTTTTGTTTTCTTCCTTCCCCGTCTTCAGAAGTCGGGATAACTCAGTCGCTACAGTGTCTTGGCTAGGTTATGGGCCACCAAGGAATCTTGTTTCGATTGCCAGCAGGGGAAAGAGACTCGCCTCTTCTCCAAAACGACCATACCAGCTATGGGGTCCACCCAGTCTCCTAGTCAATGGGTATGGGGGACCCTTTACCAGGAGAGAATTCGGCAGAGGCGTAAAGATGACCCTTCACCTCTGAATAGCGCCAAATTTAAGAGTGAGTGGAAATATATATATATATATATCCACGCTTCATGGCATGCACAAGAACTGCTTTAAGTTATTTTAATATGTTCCAATTTTCGCGCATTAATCTGATCCAAAACATATAAATATCCAAGAACTTAACTTTAAGTCTAATCACTCTGCTTTTCTTTACTTGCTGCCACGTCTCCGATGGTTTCTAATACCACAGTATCTCATTTCCTACCCTCTGCAAAGCATTTTTATACATCCGCAGCCTCGCCCTTTCATTCCGAATTGTACTGCACGTACCTACTACTTTGTCAGGGTTTCTCCATTACCCCCGGCCCTCCATTCTCATAGCTCATAAATATTTACCACACAGCCCTCTTAAATTCAGTTCCTTGCTTTTCTGCCGCATTTGCGAAGAGACGTTACAAAAACGCTCCTTTTAGTTTCGCCATGCCTGGCAGTCCGTCCTTCCGTCAGTCTGTCTGTCTGTCTGTCTGTTCCCATGTATCCAATAATTTGAGTTCCGCTCAACAAACTTTAAATCTATTTGATACCGGAACGTTCTAATGAAATTTGTCTGTGCCTTACAAGTTTATTTGAAGCATAACAAGAATAACGAACACTACGTAAAAACCGTACGAGTTTTAGTGCGTTTATCAGGCGTATCTTGCACGCGCGCGCGTGTGGGTGTGGGTGTGTGTGTGTGGGTGGGTGGGTGTGTGTGTGTGTGGGTGTGTGGTGTGTGTGTGTGTGTGTGTGGGTGTGTGTGTGTGTGTGTGGTGTATGTGTGTGTGTGTGCGTGTGTGGTGTGTGTGTGTGTATGTG